>SMTZ1_10001356_pt1 | contig 24379 bp, 23 predicted proteins | sample DeeMarSWOR136_30_FD_25667 | JGI IMG/M metagenome (IMG submission 25667) | reverse complement strand
TCGGCACCATTTTTATCTCAGGCGCTTGTAGCTCAGATGGATAGAGCGCAGCCCTGCGGAGGCTGAGGTCGTGGGTTCGAACCCCACCAAGCGTGCCATTTGGGCGGTTAGCTCAGTTGGTTAGAGCACCTGCTTTACACGCAGGGGGTCAGAGGTTCAAGTCCTCTACCGCCCACCATCCAATCAGGTTTAGTTTTATTATCACCTTTTAGCTTCAGAATATCACTCTGTTTATTCCATAGATTATGTTTCAGGTTCAATTACGCGGTGTTTGACGTGGACTATTCTATTAAGAACTATCTTTTATAAAATCTATGTAGTGCGATTTATTCTTTTCTTCCTCAAAGAATTGCACTACTCCAATTTCCTTGATACGTTTGTTTCCTCTTAGCCATCGATTATAAACAGTGAGATTGAACAAAGTCGTATCAACTTTGCTGCAGGGAAATACACTACACTCTCCGCAGTAATCTATACCGTGCTCTTTTGTACATTCATGTATAAAGCAACCTTTTATACAACATTCAGGATTAGGATTATTTCTGCATCCATTGCATTTCGGTTTTATATAATGTAACAGAGTCTCATCAAACTTCCTAAACAACTCGGCATATGATTTATACTCTTCGGGCAAGGATTCTACCTGGAAATCATAGTATCCCTTAAAGTAGTTATGCAGCTTTTTTGACAGTTCTATGATAATACCTCGAGCAAATCCGGGGCATGAATAGCATAACAATGAACAAGGTGCCATGTAGTCTAGTAATTGTTGTTTGGTTATTTTTTTCATGGATATATTCCCAACAAAGACTTCTTCATAGGTCCCAAGATACTATACTGTTACCTCGATGCCCCAATCTAAAACGAGGCTTTCCAAAGGGCTGAAACCTTCAGCGAACCGTTGTGCTCCTCTCTTTACCGATATGTAGCATCATCGATTGTGGCTCGGAAAAACTCGCCTTCCGACTCGAATCGGTCAGTCCCGAAGTACCACCCAATCCGAAGGCGGGCGGGGATGGTGTAGCCACCGAACGTTTTCTCTTCCTCCACGATTGCACCGAAATCTACGTAGTGAAACTCATCGCCCTCAGGATTGCCCCAGCGCGCCAGCTTGACGGTCTCAAGCTGGCCGTTTTCATTCACCGCGAATTCAAGGTCTGCTGTGTCAGCGTGAGCAATGAACCTCGCATGCAGGTGTGATGAGTCAGGCGTTGTCCATGACACGTCGTCACCACACAACACCGAAGGTAACCAAATTGACTCTACATTGATACGGCCGGCTCCAGACCGCGTGACGTCAGGACCCGAAGCGGTCACGACTGGAAGAATACCGAAAAGCTTCCACCGCATGACACCTTCTCCGTCTATAAGGCGATCGAATCCCCGAATAGGCATATTAAACATACGCACTGTGGCTCTCCAAATAAATCCGCGTTCCCACACAATGACCTCCTCTGCCTTAAATGGAAGCCAGCGTTGCAATTTAATCTCGCCATGCATGCGCAGCCGAACCGCGCGCGATAGCAAAGTACGGGGAGATATTACGTGTTTAAGATAGCGCTGCACTGACTCGGGAAAACGAGATAGCTCCGCTGCCGAAAAGGTGTGCTCATGGACTGACGCTGAATTCCAAAGAGCCTGCAGTGAAATATCCCCTGCCACTATTACCTCCGATCTAAAGTTTTTGTATTAACCAGACTTTACGACTCCAAGGGGTATGCCTCACAAATTAGCTGTCATTTTATCGAACCTGCCTTCAATGTCTTTTTTCATTCCTGCAGTAATACCATTGTATTTCTTGATGCTGTCTTTAGCTAAACGCGATTATATACCCCTTTAGTTGTTAACGGAAATAGGAAAATCCCATTGTCCCTATTGTGATATCAGAATCTTCTGCAAATCTGGAATTGATCCTTTCCCCTCAAACAGGAGTTCGTTCACTGTCCCCCAGAGCCCACCATTATCTGGGCCCGATACCGTAAAGGGGAAGAGCTAACTCTTCCCCTTTCAACTTGGGCGAGTACCACTATTTATGGATTATGATATTACCACCACCGATAGCCGTAGTGGGGTCTGCGTCCTCCTCATCTCCCATCTGGTTATCATATACAATATCGCCGGAGACTTTGTCCCATATCTTGATCCGGAAAAGGTCGACATCAGTGCTGGGTGTCAGCTCCTCATCAATCGCGGTGAGTATAAAGCCATAGTCCCCTTCACCGTTTATGGTACCGGTACCCTTATACATGGCTTTATGATTGGCAACCACCAGCCAGTCATAGCTGCTGGAGTGGAAATTCAAATCACCCGCTTTGAAATGGAACTCGGTGTTCCCGCTCGGTGTGCTCTGGCCCTGCTTGTATTTAGAAACGAAACCGAAGTTTGCTTTACCGGTGAGTAAGGGGTCTGCAACGTACGCGCCCTCTGGCGAGTCTATCCAGCCACCGCCAGTGACAAAGCCACCGTCAGGGTCATAGACCACAACATACCGGAGCTCCGCAGTTGCCGTATAGCCGCCGGCATCTTCCACAGTTAACGTAATCACGTACACACCTGCTTCTTCGTAGTTGTGGATTCCTGTTACAGAGCCAGCACCATTCTCTTCCGTCACCACACCATCAGAGGTGCTACCATCACCCCAGTCCCAGACTGCCGTGTGGGTATCAAGCGTATCTGGGTCGGTGAAGGTCGCACCTGTATTCACGGGTGTATTCATAACCACCGGGTCAATCGGTCCGGTTATCGTTTCTATCACAGGTGGATTATTAGATGGCACATCATAGTGGACAGTTACACCCCTGGCAATGAGCTGGGGTATATAATTGTAAAGTGAATCTGAATTCAGCGGGTTATTGTTTATATAAAGCTTATCACCTTCTCCCAAACCAGTACTCAACAAAGGGTAAATATCACTGACCTGGTTACCGACAAGATTAAGCAAATCCAAACTGCCAAGGTCATGGAGGGGTGATATGTCGCTAATCTGGTTATAGTAAGCGACAAGTGATATAAGACTGGTTAGGTTCTCGAGGGGTGATATATCGCTAATCTGATTGTTGTTAAGAGCAAGATGATGCACGTTTGTTAGGTTCTCGAGGGGTGATATATCGCTAATCTGGTTGTTTTGAAGACGGAGGTACTCTAGCTGCGTGAGGTTCTGGATAGGTGATATATCGCTAATCTGGTTGTGGGAAATATTAAAATGAAACAGTTCACTGAGGTTTTGGATAGGTGACATGTCACTAATCTCGTTTTCATCAAGATAGAGCCATTTCAGATTGGTGCAATATTCCAGGCCAGTAAGGTCGTATATACCTCTTGCCTGTGCACTAAGTTCTATAAGTGGAAAAAGGTCGGATACTAGAATATCGCCAGTGGGCTTTTCTATTTCTTCACGTATCGCCGCTTCAAGATTTGGGTCAGGGAATGTGACAACCTCATCAGCTTGAGCTACTGCGGGAAATAACACCGTCAGAATACTCAGCAAAACCACCGTGGTAATGAACCTACGAAACACCCTCATATTGTTTACCCTCCTTTTTACCCTGGACTTGAATATCTGCCTAAATGTACATCTCACTCAATAGAAAGTCAACACTATGGGTCGGGTCTGGAACCATAATCAGTATATCTACAGACTCTCTTACACTCGCTTATTAGTGCCGCGAAGTAGCGGGATATCCAGATATCTATTCATTGATGATTGATTACAGGGAACCTTACATCGCCCCTCCTTGAGAAGCCGGTGAATACGTTCACCATAACCAGAAGATTACAATGTACTTTATTTACTTATAAACTTAGGGGTTGACAACTAACGAAAAAATCGTTATAATGCCTGCCATGAACAATAATAAGAATTATGCAGGGCAAATCATCGACCGATTCGGTGGTCAGTCTTCACTCGCAACTCTATTAGGCAGGCGCCAGAGCACGGTTCAACACTGGGCAAAAACCGGAAGAATCCCATCGCAGTGGCACGAGCCATTACTAAAGCTTGCCCGCGAGAAGGGAATTTCTCTCGATGCAAGGGACTTTGTCATGGAGGAAGCGCCAGTAATTGAGCCTGCTGGTGGAAAACTCGGAGTCCTACTTGTGGGCCTGGGTGCCGTCAGCTCCACCTTCATTGCAGGCGTAGAGAGTGTCCGACGCGGTTCGGGCAAACCTTTCGGGTCCGTCACTCAGATGGCAACGATTCGGCTGGGCAAGCGGACAGAAAAACATACCCCTCTGATACGGGATTTTGTTCCACTGGTAGACCTCAACCAGCTCGTATTCGGTGCGTGGGACCCAATCCCGGACGACGGATATGAATCGGCCATAAAGTGCGGCGTACTGAATCGACATGATAACATCGAGCCGATTGCGGACTTCCTCAGAGCTGTCGAACCCATGCCAGCTGTGTTCGACAGCGAGTACTGTAAACGAATAAAGGGAACCAATGTAAAGAAAGCGCGAACCAAGCTTGAACTCGTTGATGCCCTCCGTGACGACATTCGCCGTTTCAAAACCGTTAACAATTGCGACCGACTTGTAATGATTTGGTGTGCTTCTACCGAAAAATTCATTACCGAATCGGATGTGCATCAGGACCTCGAGAGTTTTACACGAGGGCTCGAAGAGAACGACGAACGAATCGCACCGTCCATGATATATGCTTACGCGGCTCTGACCGAAGGCATTCCATTCGCCAACGGTGCGCCAAATCTAACGGTAGACATTCCGGCTCTTGAGAAACTGGCCAGGGACACAAATGTCCCGATTTGCGGGAAGGACTTCAAAACCGGTCAGACACTCGTCAAGACAGTTATCGCCCCTATGCTGAAGGCAAGGATGCTTGGTGTAGACGGCTGGTTTTCAACCAACATACTGGGTAACCGGGACGGTGAGGTCCTTGATGAGCCCGAGAACTTCAGGACGAAAGAGGAATCGAAGCTCGGTGCCCTGGAGTATATTTTTCAGCCAGACCTGTACCCCGACCTCTATGCCGATGCATATCACAAGGTCCGTATCAACTACTATCCGCCCCGTGGGGATAACAAAGAAGGCTGGGATAACATAGATATCTTCGGCTGGCTTGGTCGGCGTATGCAAATCAAGATTAATTTCCTGTGCTCGGATTCCATCCTGGCCGCTCCGCTGGTACTTGATTTAATTCTCTTCATGGACCTTGCCAAGCGAGCAGGCCTGGGCGGAATCCAGGAGTGGTTGTCTTTCTATTTCAAGAGTCCTCAACACGCACCCAGTGTATACCCGGAACATGACCTATTCATACAGCAGACAAAGCTCAAGAACACACTCAGGTGGCTGATGAACGCCGAGCAGATTACTCACCTTGGAATGGAATACTACCGTGAGGACTGATTCCCGTAAGCGTTATTTCGTGGGCTGAACCCGAATCCAAAGGTTCTACCTGTCGTGTAATACCACCCACTACTGAGGCCGGAAGATCCTTTTAGTCCTCCGGATCGTTACTAAGAGTGCCGGCGATTGAACCAACCCGTTCTCGTGTTGCAGTACTCAGGAAAGCAGTAGCAACCAGTGGGTCGAAGTGGCTACCCGACGCTTTTTCGATGTACTCCAACACCTTTTCCGTAGAATAAGCAGGGCGATACGGGCGTGGGGATATCATATTATCAAAGGTGTCGGCAACAGCCAGTATTCGTGCATCAAGAGGGATATCGTCCCCCTTTAGCTGGTCCGGATACCCGGTACCATCATAGTTCTCATGGTGGTGATGGATAGCCGGTATGCACTCTTCGAGACCCTCGACATACCGCAGCATCACAACACCTATATACGGGTGAGCGCGTACTCGCAGTCGTTCAGAAGGGTTCTTGGCAAGCACCTTATCAGAAATCACAACCCCTATCTTGCCGACATCGTGCAGCAGTGCCGAAGTGCGGATTCTGTCTATCCCTTCCGCAGAGTAGCCGAGGGCTCTGGCCAGGTCAGTAGCGTACTCACTGACCTTCTTCGAATGATGGCGGGTGTAGTCCTCTCGAGCATCAACTTCAGCCGCCAGAGTATAGAGAGCCTCTATAATCGCCATATGTGTCCCTCCTGGTCAAGACAAGTGAGTAGCTAGTAATCTCCTAACTATTTATTGATTGGTATTGCTTAGAAGCATTATCGCTTATCCGTGCGTCATTTCTAAGTAAATAATGGGCCATACTGATGAGCCAGAAGGTTCAACTGTATGAGTCAGAAGGACAACCCGTTCAACCTGTGAATCATTTTCAGACCAATATTGGTTGATTCAGAGGAAGAGGGGATGATATGCTGCGTAGCAGTAAAGTAATTCAAATTTCTCAGATACCGGGGGTAGACAATGAACACTAAAGACAATACCATCCTGATTACCGGTGGAGCAACTGGAATAGGTCGTTCACTTGCCGAAACCTTTATGAGCGCTGGCAACGAGGTAATAATCTGTGGCAGGAGAGAGAACAGACTGAACGAAGTGAAGACTCAATGGCCGCAGGTACACATCAGGGTATGCGACGTTTCAAAAGAGAAAGAACGCGAATCGCTGTATAACTGGACAAGAGATAACTTCAAAGATATCAATATACTGATAAACAATGCCGGCATCCAAATACCAATCGACCTCCGTAAAGGAGTCGAGGCCCTGCTTGATGATGAGAGTGAAATTGAGACCAATCTGGTGGCCCCTATCAGCCTGTCTGTACACTTTATTCCGTTGCTCATGGAGCAGGAGGCGGCGGCCATTGTTAATGTATCCTCCGGCCTGGCTTTTGTGCCCACTCCGTTCGTACCCATCTACTGCGCCACGAAAGCTGCCCTGCACTCGTTCACTGTTTCTCTCAGGTACCAGTTAGAAAAGACATCCGTCAAAGTATTCGAGGTAGTACCACCTGCGGTGGTAACCGAGTTGCACTGGAGAAGGACGGAAGGAAGGTCCGGGCGTGGTTCCAACGCGATACAGCCATCCGAAGTTGCCGAAGCAACCCTGAAAGGACTGGCCAATGATGAATATGAGATATACCCCGGCTGGGTCAAGGACTTCATAGAAAGAGGAAGGACAGGCCCTTAGAGAGAAGAGACAGGCTCCCGGGACATACTACTAAGAGATGAACAGTATCTGGAGTATCCCGTCGCTGTCCGGTGTACTTTAAAGAATTGGAGAAAGGTTATTAATTGTCAGTCTAGAATCCGCAGAGTCCCTAATATATGCTCGTAATCCAGTTTGGCTTGGTCTGCATTCCCCGCATCAGAGAACACTGAGATCCTCCAAACGGTATTCTGGTAATCAAAAAATAACTCTCTGCCAATAACTGAAACAGCCCTCGTGCGAGGACCAGCGTCAGGGAACCCGGGGGGGATTACAGGTAAATCTGTGAAAGAAACAACAATCTCCCATCCTTCCATACCGGCTACCATCACGCGGTTTTTCTCCAGTAGCTTAAAATCTTCATTGTAACCCGCTCTGACCATCTGCTTATATTCATCAATTCTCTCATTTACTTCAGTTTCTGCTCCTGGCGCATACTCGTTTGCTTTATGAACATATATGTTAATATCCTTGTAATCCCACTCGGCTTCTGGCGGGTATTCCACAATATTGGTGACATATATCTGGCCATCTATAATTACCTCTTGATACTGGTAGTCTACATCAGATAGAATCACACTTGTCGACGGATACCCAGGCATAGGCTGGTAACTATAGAGTGTATAATCTGATGGATATTCAAAAGAAAAACTGGGAACAGCGTCTTCTGCGGTAAATGCGATATATTCGTCACCATCAGTGTAATCAATCGGGCCATAGACTTTCATAGCGTCTTTGCCACAACCACTGACAAAAAGCAATGAAATCCATACTGTCACCAATAGGAATACATATACCCGTTTCGGGTAACCAAGTGGTGCATATACGTACATATCAGCAGTATACACAAATCCGTGATTGTCTGCTAGTTATCTAGCCTGCTCCATTTTATCGTTTATGCTTCTCTTACTGGTGCTCTGGACTAAGCCTCTTCAGCATTATTGACCGTCGTGGGTATCAGCTCCGATAGAGCGGGATGAATATGGATGCCCTCGTTTAACTCCGCGATATGCCCACCGGAGGTCATCGCGTTGACCACCTCCTGAATCAGCACCGGCGCATGCGGCCCGATGATATGGAATCCCAGTACCCGGTCGCTGTCTTTCTCCACTATAGCCTTGGCGAACCCCTCTTCCTCCATCATGGCCTCACCCTTAGCTACCTCGACATACCTTGTCCTCCCTACAACGATATCGTGGTCTTTTCTGGCGCTCTCCTCACTTAGCCCCACCGAGGCAATCTGGGGATGGGAATAGACGGCGTGGGGAACAGCCGAATAGTCCACCTTCCAGTCGGTACCGTGAAAAGTGTTCTGCACAACGATGGCAGCCTCCCGGTTAGCCATGTGGGTAAACATCTGCTGTCCGTTGGCATCACCCACGGCAAATATGTTCTTCCTCGTCGTTTCGAGGTATTCGTCGACCTTGATAAATCCCCTGGCGTCAAGCTCTATACCACTGTTTTCAACCCTGAGCAGGTCGGCATTAGACCGTCTGCCCACGGCCATCAGAATACGCTGCGCGGTGAACTCTCTCTGTTCGCCACTTTCTTTGTCTCTGGTCACCACTGCAACGCCGTCGCCACTGGCTTTTACCTCTTCGGCCTGAGCGCTGGTGTGGACCTCCATGCGCCTGCTCAGTGCCTCTTTCAGGAGCTCGGCTATCTCCGGCTCCTCCGACAAGACCAGCCTGTCCGCCATCTCTACCATCGTCACCTTCGTACCCATGGCCGCAAAGAAATGCCCGTATTCGACGGCAATATACCCCCCACCGATAATAATCAGGCTGTCCGGCCTCTCGCTGAGTTCGAGCACCGACTCATTGGTCAGGTAGTCGACGCTATCCAGGCCTTTTATGGGAGGTATCAACGGTCGCGAACCCGTTGCAATGAAAATCATTTCGCCCTGGAGCTGCTCGCCGTTGACCTCCAGAGTGTAGTCGCCGGTGAAACGGGCCTCACCCTCATAGAAATCGAGGTTCTCTGTCTGCTTAATACTATCTCTGATGTGCTGCTGGCTGTCCTGCCGGCTCTTCCTCATCCGCTCCATTATTGAGGCAAAGTCGATATTCTTGATATCTGCTTCAATGCCCAGCTTTTTCCCTTCCTGTATTTCCACGATTCTGTCTGCTGGATATATCAGCATTTTGGAAGGGATACAGCCCCAGTTAAGACAGGTGCCTCCGATTAGAGGCCCTTTGTCTATCAGTGCAGCCTTCAGGCCGTGCCGGGTAGCCTCGTCTGAAATAAGTGCCCCGCATCCTGAGCCAATTACTATTACCTCGTATTTCTTCATTTCAGTCCCCCTTTGAACCACGTGCAGTTCAGCTTTGAGGGCTCAAATTCTTAAACTGACGCCTTACCCAGTACCGAAATATTGTCTGAGCGGCCAGGACAATTGCCCACAGGCATATGACCGCAAACATCATCCACCCCGCAACCCAGACCCCGGGAGGAGAAAAATCGCCAAACCGTACCAATGTCTGGAACAGGTTAAAGCCAAACAGCAGCCATACCACTACGTATATCGCTGCCACCGCCATCATCAACAGCACCAGAGGCGTAAACGGCAGTACCATCCGCCATATCTTCAATCTTTTGCTGTGGATAGACACCAGGTAGGCAGTCCTTCGACGGCGGAAGCGTCGCCAGCGCCACCACAGGTAGAATATCAGGACAAGAAAAGCAATTACTGAAAACGCCGCGGCTGCCATCGCAATGGTGTCCGCGCTTCGCCACGAAGCCCACCACGGGGCTGTCGGCAGCTCCAGCTCCTGCCCCAGTACAAGACTGGCCATACCGGGGCCAATACTGTGCACGGTGGCACTATTTTGACTGTTCACCAGTACGGATACACCCGTCCGATAATCAGGGACCAGTATCATATCAGCCGAAAAGTTTGAAGTATCACCCCCATGCCATAACATCGATAGACCAGTATCCGAATCACCAATAAACCAGCCCATACCGTAGCCTACTTCCGCACCGTTCTCTTCATAGCTCACTCCCGGCGTATGTAGCTCCTCGATGACCTCAGCCGGTATAACCTGCTGTTCGCCGATTACACCACTATTGAGGTGAACAATCAGCCACCTCCCCATATCCTCTGCGGTGGACATGACCCAACCAGCCGGAACAATGCTGCGATAGATTGGTATATTTCTGGCGATAAGATGGCCAAACAAAAGCTGATGGCCATCTGCCCGGTTCAGTCCCTCGGCTTCCTCAGGAACCATAGTGGTATTCGTCATGCCCAGAGGAGTGAAGACCCGCTGCTCCAGGTATTCCTCAAAGTCAACCCCGGACACCTTTTCGATGATAGCACCAAGCAGGCTGTAATTCAGATTGCTGTACTCGAATGAAGACCCGGGAGCACGATTCATGTGCACCCTTTCCATGGATTCCACGAGTTTCTCCATGGCATCTGCACCTGAATAAAAGGCTATAGGTTCCGCAAATTTCCCGGGTAAACCGCTGGAATGGTTCAGGAGATGGCGTACTGTTATTTCCTGCGACATTTGGTAATCAGACGTTGTGAAATCAGGGAGATAATGACTTACCGGCAAATCGAGGTCCAGCAGGCCCTCCTCCCTCAGTAGAAGCACCGCCAGCGCTGTGAATGACTTGCTGCATGAGGCCAGGTCAAACACGGTCTGCGGCGTTACCGGGGACATGCTCTTTAGACTGGCCGTGCCAAAACCCTTTGAGTAGATTACCTGACTATCCTGGACAACAACCACCGCTACGCCGGGAATCCCCTCAGCCTCCACCCTCTCGGAAATGAAAGCATCAATATCCGACTCTAAAGCCTCCTCGGCTACCGCGGATGCCTCTGCCCACCAGCTATCCCAACATAATACGGTGACAAATCCCGTCACCGCCACCAGCGCTGTTGCCATGATAAACCAGGCTTTATTCACACGTCGCATCACAGATTCACCCCGACAATTGTAAACACTAATTTTAACAGGCGCAAATCAAACGATTACTATTTAGCTAGAAAGACCAGTACTTTCGGTGGATATGACTCTCCAGGCTCGTGAAATACAATTAAATTAAGGCAAAAACCGAACTGCATAAGGCGTAGAACCCACAAAAGAGTAACACCGCTATCAGTATGCATCCGGTAAAGCTAGCACGGGAGGGTTTGCTTTTGTCCTGTAACACCTGGTGGAATACACTAGCTTCCACTTGCCATAAGTGGTATAATTCACAATCATTGATATATAACATCGCGTAAGAAGACGATTGATAGTGCAAACTGCCTATTTCAGAACAGGCTGGGAATAAGAGGATGACGAGTAAGAGAGTAGAGCCATCCGAGGCGGAGCAGCTGGACGACACTCCTGCCAAACCCTCAGATGCTTGGGATTTTGAGGAGGTAGTGGCCAAGGCCGATAAACTGGGTAAAATGGCCAAGGAAGCCGCCGAGGAGTCCGTAAGGATATCACAGAGAATGATCGCCAGGGCTGAAGAAATCAGTCGACAGGCAAAAGAAGCCGCGGCTGCAGCCTCGCGCGCCTCGCAGGAAGCGATAAGCAAAGCCGAAGAGATAAGCCAGAAAACCCAGGATGACCTGGAGGCATCAAACAGGGCCTATGAGAGAGCGATAAGTGCAGCCGAGGAGGCGAAGAAAACAGCAGAGGCAGTTACAATCAAGGCAGAGGAATCCATAAAGCTGGCCAGAGAAGCTGCCGAGTCAGCTAACGAAACAACCCTGGAAGCGAGCAGCAAGGCAGAAGAAACGGGTAAAGCAGTCATGAAAACTGCCGAGGAGGCAATTAGCGTCTCCCAGGAAGCACTAAAGCGAACCGAGGAGATAGGCAGGCAAACCAATACAGCCATTGAGGAGTCGGTTAAAGAATCGCGGGAGGCAGTCCGTAAAGCGGAGAGAATCGCCCGGTCAGCCGAGGAGGTAACCAGAACATATACCAAGGCCTTCGAAAAGGCGATTGGTGCTGTCCAGTCATCCGAAGGGGCAATCGAAGAGTCACGGAGAGTATCACAGGAAACGATAAACAAGGCAGAGGAGTTGACCAGGGCTGCCGGGGCAGCTATTGAGGAATCAAAGGCAGCCTCTCAGGAAGCGATAAACAAAGCTGAAGAGATAACCCTGGCTGCCGGAGCAGCCGTTGAGGAATCGAAGGCAGCAACTCAAGAGGCAATAGATAAGGCAGAAGCAATGGCCAAGACCGCCGAGCTAAGCATTGAGGAGTCAAGAAAGATTGCACAGGAAGTGATGAACAAGGCGGACGAGATGACCGGAGCTGCCGAAACAGCGACCGAGGAATCAAGAAAAGCAGCGCAAGAAGCGGTCAGCAAAGCCGAGGAGGTGGGTAAATCTGTCTGGGATGCCGTTGAGGAATCAAAAAGGGCATCGCAGGACGCCATCAAAAAGGCTGAAGAAATTAGCCAATCAGCCATCGAGACAGTGGCAGCCTGGGTGGCAGCCTCCAAAGAAGCTGTGGAAATGGCCCAAAAAGCCAGTGAAACAGCCAGGGGCGCCGCTGATATGTCGGCAAAAGCATCTCAGGAAGCTATCAGCCGCGCTGAAGAGGTCAGTAAATCGGCCAGAAGCGCCGCCGAAGCATCTCTGAAAGCCGCCAGAGAAGCCACCGAGGCATCCAAGAAGGGGGCTGAAGACGCTGCTCAGGCATGGTTGGGAGCCTTCGAGAAACTGCTGGGGCGTGGCGGACAGACTGCCGGTCTCGGTCAGGAGGTCAGTCAGATAGCCGCGGAGTTAAAAGCAGCCCATCAGGTCGAAGATAACGAGGTTATCGAGACCGAAGAAACCGAAGAATTTGATGATACTCAAGAAGCCACCGCCAGAGAGACCGAAAAAGAGGCTGAAGAAAGCACTCCCAAAAAGACCAAAAGGAGAGCCAATATTGAGAACCGGATGGAGTCTCTGGCGAAAATGTATAAAGCTGACATAGCACGTGAATACGAGGATGATGAGGAAGACGAGGAAGAATAGTAAGAGCACTAATTACTAAGTGACTTACTAAAGCAATATTATTGAAATAATTAAATAAGAGAGTATAATAGAAATCCATCAAGCGTAGGGGGTAGCATTAATGGACAAAAAAGGGCAAGTCGAGAAGACTGCCAGTCAGCCTGAGGAAAAAGCCGCGATACCAGCCGTTGAATTACCAGCCGGGGCTCCAGACCAGACCGGTAACTACCTGGCAGAGCTTCTGAGTCAGGCGGAAAATGCCTATACCATGTACAGGCAGGCTCAGAAAGAGGTAGCCAAAGGGTACAAACGGCAAGAGCAACAGATGGAGAAGGCTTACAAAGACGCCGAAAAACGGGCAAATGACGCCCACGAGAGGGCGCTGGATAAAGCCCGTAAAACCAGGGAGCAAGCCGAACAACAAGCAGTTGAAGACTTCAGAATGGCGATGGACAAGGCCAAGGATGTCTATCAAAAGAACATCGCCGATGCTATGAAAAACCACAAGGAAGCACTGGACCAGGCCTGGAAGACCTGCAATGAAGCACGCGAAGATGCCTGGAGCATCTTTCAGGGAGAAAAGGTAACCAAGTAAAGCGCATATTTACTAAGTTTAGTGACTGCCGTTAGTTGACAACACTTCGACTTACAAGAGCAGTGGTATGTCGCGGAGGGTTTCTTCGAGTCCTGCCCGCTGTTCGCCTAGCTCGCCCCGCTTCCGCTTCCTCTGATAAATATATCTAATTGTTTTACTGAAATAGTCCGATATCCTCGCTGAGTTGGTCAACTCGGAGAGGATAAGTGTAATATCCAGGAAGTCCTTCCCCCTGGGATAATCACCGCTACGTATGATGGCTTCCGTGGCAATACTCTTCAGGGAAGCGGACAAATCGGTTATCAGGTCCATGCTCATCTGCCCTGGAGGTGCTGTCAATAGATAGAGTGCTCGCCTCGCATCTTCCGGCCGACATTTCAACGACAACGCCGCCTTGGCCTGATTCATCGCGTGAAGACCCTTGTCGGTCTCGGCAACCCAGTTCCTGAAGTCAAGCTTGGCACCAAAAGGCAACCTGGACCGGGGGATTATTGACCGACCGTGGCCAATCACACTCCAGCCTGCCAGGGTCTGAATTATATCTCCGGCATCAAGCACCCTTGAACCAACAAACTTGGCATCTGTTTCCTCACCAGCACACAGTACATTATAGAAAGGCTCAACTACCTGACCATTAATCCGGGCCATGTTATTCCTGATAGATTCCTTATCCGTGAGATATCTCTGGTTATCTACCAGGAATACGGCATCGGTCACCAGGTAAACAGATTTGAGGCAAGTTCCCACATTGTAGATAGACCTCTCCTCGGTCGCCTCCTCGTACCGGAAAGGCAGGACAATCAACGCATATACGGGCTTGTCTACATAGTGTTCTTTTACCTGCTGTGCTAATTCGGCTATCGCTCCGGAGCCTGTCCCACCGGCGGCACCGGCAATCAGCAGAAAAGCATCGGCGTCTGAACGCTGCTGAGCCCGTGCCACGCTTTCCATGACGCGGTCACCCTCTTCCCTGGCAATTTCGGCACCGAGCTCGTTGATTTTACCAACGCCATGGCCACCCGACTTTCGACCGCCAATGAGAATCCGGTGACGGTGGTCGCTCTTGATAAAGAACAGCCCGCTTAAATCCGTAACATCGGTATTAATAGCCAGGGCATCAGTTACGATTTCAGTATTACGCTGTGTGCGTGCTCTCTTGTCGCGCCGGGCAAACTCATCAGCAATTCGTCCGCCACATTGCCCACAGCCAATGACCAGTAATTTCAAATATCACCCCTTGACCGGCATAACGGTACTCACCATATATGCGTATTCTAAACATAATCGCACGTAGTGTCAATACTCAACACCCCTATCTAGGCCGAAAGTACTAGCAAAACGATAAGGAAGTCATGTCTGCCTGGTCTCGAACAGGGCATCCATGAAAGTCACAGAGTATTGACATGCCCAATCGGCTCGGATACACTGGGATGAAAAGGCGCCGGCACTCCTGAGAGATGCGTAGCATGTGGCTAGTTGATTTTATACGAAAAAGATATGCCGAGAGGACATTCCAGCGTCTCTACAATTACTGGCTGGAGAAGGATGTCCCATACAATAATAACCGGACCACCCTTCTACGCGGTAGCGATACGGCAGGAAGGGTAGAAGAGCCTTTTGATGAAGATTTCCTGCCTAGGGAGCCTTCATACAGAGAAGCTCCAAAGACCCCAAGGGCAAGGGATATAGTGCATTTACGCCTACCGATGCGGTATGTATTCGTGGGAGTGGGCTTAATTGCGTTCCTTCTGGTAGCGCTGGCAATAGTCTCAACGGTCCTGGCTATGCAGGCCTGCTGACCCACCACCCCGATAAGGGGGAAATACCAATTACGGGCATAAGGAGCGGCACAAATATGCGCCTGTTAGACAAAATAAAAGCAAGGCTAAAGGATAGAACGAGGCGTCGCTTATCTACCGATTTACGCGCCATAGGCCTGAATGCCCAGACAATGGAACGAGGCCAACCTGAAGAAGGCATCTCGGGTGGCCTTATGGGTGCTTCGCTCGGTCTGATAGCCATCCAGAACAGCCCGATAAAATGGATTAACCTGCTCGAGCACCCGGCAAGCCGCTACGCATCAGCTACCTTTACAAATGTCTACGTGGTGCCCGATAGCCGGGTTCGCAGCGGCGGTTACCTGGAACTGCGGTCAGCAAGAAGAAGAACTGCCTCTGTTTATGGACGGGTAATTGATATTGACTGGACAGCCAACTTCGTAGGGACACGGGTAGTCGTCAACCCAGATGAGGAATGGGACGAAGATATGGAGGAGCGACTCCTCGACCGGATAAACAACGATACTACCTTGAAAACAAACTTAATCAGGCTAAACGAGGATATCACGGTACGCAGCGTCCCGAATTTCTGGTGCTGGGCAATATCATCCGGTAGTTACCAGGAGAGCGGATATTCGTACGAGCACAAGAAGTTGGCACCATCCCGGGAACAGTGGGACTGCTTCGAGGTAATAGCCTGGCACTTAGTGGAAGCCAGTGCGGCCGGAAAACCTTCTAAAGATAAAGATAGTGAAGCTGAGGAGAGCCACGAAGCCAGCCCAGTTAGTAACGAAGAGCCGCCCGAAACAGAGTCGCCAGAAGAGCCGTCAGAGCAGAACAGTTAATAGAAAATAGCTGTTCTCTGCCTTGCCTTATTTATAGAGCCAGGCTGAACTTTATTCGATACTTCACCATAAGCTATTTCTAATGTCCCAACGAAGAGTACGTGATGCCATTCATATGTTACCCGAATTAAGAATTAAATTGACACAAACAAGCCATGAGATTTAACATTAACATCAACCAGTCTAACCTGTGGTAAGGGCAATGTGTGGCAGGTTCTGGTCTGCCTCAAATGGAACGGGTAAAAACAAAATCGAGGAGTTGAATATGTCCGAGACTGTTTTATTGAAGGAGCGGCGAGAACGGATAGCGATACTGACCATGAACAGGCCTGATAAGTTGAACGCCCTGAACAAAGAACTCCAGGACAGTATCATCGAAGCCTGCCAGGAAATACGCAATGACGACGATGTCTGGGCGGTGGTACTCACCGGCAACGGACGTGGTTTCAGTTCCGGGGCTGATTTAAGTGGCGGCCGTCTCCCTGGTAGTGAAGAGCCAATCACCCGTCAGGCACGTCTGGACGTTTATGGCTGGGGGGGAAATCTGTCCACGGCAATCTACCGCACCATCGATAAACCCATCATCGCTGCCGTGAATGGCGTGGCCGCCGGTGCAGGAATGTCGGTAGCGTGTGCCTGCGACATGCGGGTCGGTTCAGAGAACTCGCGTTTCAAAGTGGTGTTCATCGAGCGTAGCCTCAGTCCTGATACGGGTCTGTCATTTTTCCTGCCCCGCATCGTAGGCTATGGCCGTGCCTGTGACTTGGTCTATACCAGTCGCTTCGTAGAGGCCGACGAAGCCTATCGTATCGGCCTGCTCGACCGCCTAGTACCGGCCGACAAACTCATAGACGAAGCCGTGGAACTGGCCAACCAAATAGCCTTCTGGCCGCCGGTAGCCATGCAGTCAACCAAGCGCGTCCTCCAGCAGAGTATGGAGTCCAGCTTCGAAGAGCAACTGGTAAACGAACACTGGGGCCTCGCACAGGCACGTAGGGCGCCACATGACGTGCAGGAATCCGGGGCCTCGTTTATGGAACGCCGCCCACCGCGGTTTACGGGACAATGACCGAGCAGCCTTCACCTGACTTCCCCGAGTATAACGGCCAGACCGCCGGTGTCTGGGACCGCCTTGCCGAGTGGTGGGACGACAAGATTGGCGACGGCAATGATTTCCAGGACTACCTGATAGAGCCAGCCAGTGAGCGCTTGCTGGCACTGCAGCCCGGCGAGCAGGTGCTGGATATTGCCTGCGGGGCGGGACGTTTCACCCGCCGTATGGCTGCCCTGGGCGCCATTATTACCGCTATTGACCACTCGGAGAAATTCGTCCAACGGGCCCGCGAACGCACCACCGAAAACACTGATAAAATCGAGTACCGCGTCCTTGATGCCACAGACACGTCAGCAATGATGACCCTGGGTAAAAATCGGTTCGATGCCGCCGTCTGCACCATGGGCCTGATGGACATGTCATCAATCGAACCGCTCATCGCCACCCTGCCGAAGCTACTCAAGCCCGATGGACGGTTCGTTTTTTCAGTTACACACCCGGTCTTTAACTCCGGAACCTCCCGCCAGGTGGCCGAACAGTACAACAAAGACGGCGAGATAATAACCCGGTCTGGCGTAACCGTAACGGACTATGCCAGACCTTATGTCTACATGGGAATCGGAATCTACGGGCAGCCAGTTCAGCAGCACTACTTCCACCGGCCAATCAGCCTGCTGTTCAACACCTGTTTCAAGCATGGATTCGCTCTCAACGGCATAGAAGAGCCGACATTACCCGAGGAACTAAAGGGCAAATCGAGAATGCCGTTGTCTTTTAATAACATGCCCTCGATTCCACCGGTGCTGGTGGCTCGGATGGTACTAAAGTAGCAGTGGAGTGCAGGAATGCGAGTAATAATATATGGGGCGGGGGCAATCGGCGGGGTGGTGGGCGGTCACCTGGCACTTACCGGTACAGAGGCAGTGCTGATTGGCCGTCCCGGCCACGTTAACGCCGTCAACCAGCATGGACTGCGCTTCATAACACCGACGGGTACTCACGATTTGCGAATACCCGCCGTGACTGCACCGGACCAGATTGAATTCACACCCGACGATGTTGTTCTGCTGTGTGTCAAGGGACAGAACACCGATGAGGCACTCCGCGACCTGCACGCCGCAATAGCGGATGTCCCTGTCTTCTGTTTCCAGAACGGCGTCAGAAATGAGGAAATTGCCGCATCCTATTTCCCCAGGGTCTACGGCACCATGGTACGAGTAGGTGGTGTATATATCAACGATGGCGAGGTGACCGCCCGGCGTGACCCACCCGGCTGGCTTATTATGGGGTGTTATCCCACCGGTACGGACAACCTTGTTGAAACGGTGGCTGAGAGACTGCGTGCCGCCGGATTCTTTGTACTGGTCACACCGGACGTAATGCCCTATAAGTGGGGCAAACTGATGGGTAACCTGGCCAACTCAATCGTGGCCATCACCAGCACCAGGGACGGTGATTTCGACCGTATCTTCAGGGCGACCCAAGAAGAGGCGCAGGAGTTGTTGGCACAGGCAGGCATCCGCTGGGTATCCAACCAGCAACTTGCCGAGGAATGGCCTGACAGTGCCGTCCGGCCCCGCTCTGTCCTGCAGGTCGATGCTCAAAGCTCCACCTGGCAGAGCCTGTCACGTCGGCAGGGCACGGTCGAGACCGACTTTCTCAACGGGGAGATTGTCCGGCTGGCCGAGCGACTGGGCACCCGGGCACCAATTAATGAAGCTCTGTTGCGTATCATGCAGGAAATGGCCGCCAACCGAGAGCCTCCAGGCAAGTACACCCCTACCGAGCTCTGCCGTATGGTCGGTCTTACCTAAGGCCGGTAGTCACTCCAGGTAGATGCCTTTGTTGAACCAGGAATTTGGTGTATTAACCCGCCAAACAAACACCGGGACGTTTGTCCAGCCATCACATAGTTATCTGATGCCGCTTTCGTTTTTAGCTAAGAGTAGTTGCTAATCCAGTCAAGGGTAAAGGGGTGAAAATTAGTAGTATCAAGGATGTTAAAAACTTCTTGCCAAGTTATAGTAGTATGCGAATCTGATTTGACATTTGAATTATTAACCAAGAAAACAAATTTAGTTTCTATTCCCAGCAAATCTTCCATCATATATTTTTGCAAAGAAGTCTGAGAAATCCTTTCTTTTATACCTCTTTTATTGAATACTGCCTCCTCGTTTGGGTTAGCAGGATAATGGCCTTCTCCGGATTCAAGTTTCGCTTCTATACAAATGGCAGAATCTTTGGACGTATGAATTACGATATCCGGTTTAATATTGAATGACCATTTAAACTTACATACCTTTTCAAATTCTTCGTTATTATCTACCGTCTGATTGAAACCTTTTACATTGATCTTCGGATTACCGATGATACTCCAATTTCCCGGGCTCTGTATGAACTGGTTTGATGGTTTAGGAACACAACCAAAGTAAGTGTTAAACTCCAAGATTGATGTTGATTTCAATTCAGCAATATTGGTTGGTTCAAGTAGTTCTAATATAATATTTCTCTTCACATCATTCTCATACTCTTTATCTATGTTATGCCATAAATCCCTTAAGAATGCGTATTCAAAATATATACCGAAATCATTTCCATTACAGGGATTATCATCGCCGATAAGCCTTAAGAACCTTTGTGCATTATTATTATGCAGAAGTGCATAATAGAAGATAGCAGCAAGATTACGTTCTTCACGATTGATATGACTGTAATTCTTATTGAAACTTAGAATTGTTCTAATATTTTGTGTTTTCACAGGTGCACCTCAAAATCATTGAATTATTATCACCATAGTATATCACTCCCTTATGTTTATGTGAATTACTTTAGAGTACTTAGTACGGGATTATGAGCACTAGACCTAATTATCAGATGTGGTTCAAACACGGGCAATAAGAAGATAAAGCTTATATGGGTATCACCGGGATGCTAGTCCAGCCGTGCGTATAGCTATTTGATGCCGTTTTCGTTTGAGATAATAGGAAAGAGAAATACTTTTTCTATTGGTTTACTATAAGTATTTCCTCATTATTGGTCGGCGTGGAGATCTCCTCATTACTTCGACAAATCCATTCTCAAGGTAAACCGGAATAACTCCCGTATATGCAGCTGAAGATCGGACTCCTTGTTGTGTATCAAACGGATATGACTCGATGATATGCGCTCCATTGCCTACCGCCCAGTCGATTGCTGCGTTCAGTAGACCCCGCATAAGACCTTTTCTCCTGTACTGTTTACCAATATAAAAACATGTAACAGACCAGACGAGTTGGTCATCAACGGGGGCCAAGACTTTTGCCCGTGCGAGTCTTGAGTACGCTTCCCTAGGCTCAACAGCACACCATCCTGCTGGCTCGTTGCCCTGATAGGCTAACACTCCAGGAACCATTCCAGATTTAACTAATGACTTGAATTCCAGACGATTCGGTTCACCACGCATCTTGTTGAATTCAGACGGAGTTTGCTTCCAAAACATGCACCAGCATCCTCCCATCGCACCCCGTTTCCCAAAAAGCTGCTCCAGATTATCCCAATCCTCCGCTGCTAACGGACGAAATTCAAATAACTGCCCTTCAATTTCCATGATATGCTCCAAAATCATTTTTCTTATCAGGCCTACAGATTGTAGTTAGTGTCCGGTTTTTTGTCAACATATTAGTACGGCCAGCCCTTTACTGAGGTTAATGAACCGTCCTTTTGTTAATACAAGATTGACATCGCGATGTTTGTCCAGCCGTGCGTATAAAAACATGATTCGGTTTTTGTTTTTAGCGGGATTATATACTCAAGCAAGGAACGATTATCAGTAAAATGAAGCTGGGGCAATCCCATCCTGTTCATTACCAAAATTGCCTGCTTTTCTCAGGAGGTCTGACGCCATCGGAAAACATCTGTTACAAAAATAATCTTTATGGTATAATTCTCCAATATTTCTGTGTGCGCATTTGGGCGTTGGGACTAGCAGAGGTGCAAACTGACTAGCTAAAAATAAGACAACATGGTAACTGCAAAAATTGTTGCCATGACGAGAAGGAGAAGTTATGCAGCGGCTATTGACAGACGAGCGTGGAATCGCGATGATCCTAATCATTGTATTGAGCGTACTGGGTGTGGTGGTAGTTGGGGCTGTTGTGGCGGGGGCGGTAATCTTGTCCAACGACGTGGCCATCACAGTGACTAACCAGAGCTGTGGAACCTGGGATGTCGCTGAAGGGTCGGCGGCAATGGGATTCAATTTCCTGCCTGGTATCAACGTTCCTGAGCAGATTGCCGAGGGTGAAACAGTCCTGGTCCAATTTCCCAAACTCTTTGTTGATTCGGTCACAATCACATATGACAGCGTGGAGGTGCACGCTTTCGGCCAAACATTTACATTAGGCACTTCAGCCGTCGACATGCAACTCTCCACATGGGATGGTACGCCATTAGCTGCATTGGTCGGTAGTCAAGTTGAAATATCAGGAGACCATACGCTGGTTATGGAGTGCAGATAGATTTATTTTCAAGTTTTACTCCGAGAATTACCTACGTATCTCCCTCCGAGCTAAACTCGGCGACCCTGTCATCCTGTTCAACCTCAGTAACGGTACGCTGGATTTTGGTCTTTTTCCAACCGCTTACTGATAAGATTCGCCTGATAAACTCCAGACTCGCCTCATACTCTGGGCTGATAAGCTCAATAACTCCCATGTTCTTAAGAAGCTCGGCTTCTCTTGTTCGATGGACCCGCGCAATGATATTTATCTTCGGATTAATCTCCCGGGCGTATTTAACGGTGTTGACCGCAGCCAGGGGGTCGGGGAAAGTCACCACCAGTATACTGGCATTATTTAAACCTGCCTGGGACAAAACGTGCATGTTGCTGGCATCGCCATAAATGCGCGGTTTACGGTTACGCCGCAACTCTGCTATACGCTCAGGGTCAATCTCAATGACCATGTAAGGGATTTCAGCATCTTCCAAACCTTGAGTAACATTTCGTCCAATTCTCCCATAACCAGCAACCACCACTCGCTCCTTAATGGGGGACGAATCATCAACAGGCGGGATAGATGTTTCCGCCTTGCCAAGCACCTGCGCAGCACGAACTGGAATTGCGCGCGGGTACCAGCGAGAGACCAAACCGAGCAACAGTGGTGTCAGCAACATAGACAGTATAGCAGTGGACAAAATTAGCGAATAGAACTCCTGGGATACAACACCTGTGCTAAGACCTCCCTGTGCTATGATGAAACCAAATTCACCAATCTGAAAAAGACCAACGCCGGATAGTACCGCTATCCGATTACTGTGTCCGAACAAACGAACTACCATAAAAACAACCAGCACCTTTATCACGACAACAATGCATACGGTTATGGCGACTAATGCCCACTCGTCAATAAGAAATCTTGGGTCCAGTAGCATACCCATCGAAATGAAAAACAGCGTGGCAAATATATCTCTTAATGGAGTAATTTCAGCCGTGGCCTGGTAGCCGAACCGTGGCCCACGAAGTACCAGACCAATCAGAAAGGCACCAAAGACCATGGAAAGTCCCAGGATTTGAGTCCCGACGGCAGCACCCAGGCAAAGTACCAGCATGGTAAGAAGAAACAACTCACGAGACCGGACACCACCAACACGACCCATTAGCCAGGGAAGCACCCACAAACCTGAAACAATAGCTATACCTACAAATAGTGCTGCTTTACCTACGGCTATCCCCAAAGTAAGCGGTAGGCTTTGGTCAGTGCCACCCAGAACAGGCATGACTACCATCATTAAAACTACGGCCACATCTTGAAGAATAAGAATCGCAATCATGATACGCCCGTGCACGGAGTTCAGCTCTCCCCGCTCCATCAATAGCTTGAGACAAACCGCAGTGCTACTTAATGAGATAATCAAGCCAAACACAACGGACTGAACGACGGGCCATCCAAGCAAGGTAATGCCTGCCGCTAGACCAAGTGCGAACGTAATTGTGATTTGGGCCACACCGCCCCACATACCTACCTTGCCTAATTCCCGGAATTGGGCAACAGAAATCTCAAGTCCCAAGGTGAACATCAGTAAAGCAACACCTATAGTTGCCGTGGTTTCAACTAGCTCGACATCGCCAACCATGCCAAGAGCATGAGGTCCGACAGCTACTCCGATTGCCAAGTACCCTAATAGGACAGGCTGTCTTAGCCGATGTGCTATCATACCCCCTACCAGGGCTGCCGCTAGCAGGATTGCCAAGCTAACAAGTGCGTCTGTTTGATGCATATCTCTACCTGAGTCCTATACATGCATTCAGTGATTTTGCCCATTTTAAGGACACTTTTCTCCTTTCACTGTATAATAAATAAGAATTTAATCCAGTGCAATTACGTTGTGGGCATCTCATCAATTACTTTTAATTCCGTCTTCACAATTACACACGCTGAAGTAATAAGAACGCGATGCCGAAACTGCAAGGAGGGAGACCTGGATAATGAAGACTATTCGAGTTGAGCAGGTATACCGCCTCCATGGAACAGCGACAGATTCCATCCCCGAGGACACTTCACTGGAATACGTAATCGGTAGATTCGCCCGTGAGTCGGGTCTTCGCGGAGTATTTCTTGTTGATTCACGCCAGAGATTATCCGGGGTATTAACCCGCACTGACCTGATGAAATGGGCACACTTACAGCTTTTCGGTGGTAAGGGCAGGCACGAAATAGCAATCTCTGACTTCTTTCGCATCATCGACGCCAAGAAGGCTAAAGACTTGGTAACGACTGATCCGCGTGTAATTTCCGTCAAAGAATCTGATAACCTACAAAACGCGCTTGACAAGATGCTCGACCATGAAGAAGATGTTCTACCAGTGGTGGACGACGAGCGTAGAATTCTGGGTGACCTTAGACTGTCTGAAGTACTTTTGAAAGTGCTCGAGGCAGGAAAAGTGAGTGGGAGTGAGTAAAACTGACAATTTACTTCGACTCCTATAATAAACAAGGCGCCCTGTTATTACCGGAAGCCTTAAGAGATAATAAGCGTACTAACTCACCATTGAATAAACATCGGGATGTGTGTTCATCCACAGTAATCCCGGCTTCTTCATT
>SMTZ1_10001399_pt1 | contig 24384 bp, 18 predicted proteins | sample DeeMarSWOR136_30_FD_25667 | JGI IMG/M metagenome (IMG submission 25667) | reverse complement strand
CCACCGAGTCATAATCTTCACCAGATACGTAATTGGTTTTGGTTGCTTCTCCTTGGATTAGATGGGTACCCGTTTGCAGATTAGGTTGTATTTGCCAGTCGTAGATGGCGATTCCCTGTGAATTAGTAACCGCCGAACTGATCACGAAGTTATCGGTGGCATCGAAAAAGGTGACGGTGGCACCCTCAAGTGGATTGTTATTATTATCAACTACGGTAGCTTTGAGTTCAACATTGTGTCCCTTCAATTGCTGTCCTGGATTGATTTCTAGCATCATGGAAATGGTGCCAATGACCTGAACATTGACAGTATCGTAATATTCAGGAGCCCCAGAAATCTCGGCACGAAATACATGAACGCCCAGCGGATCATCTTGGGGTATTGTATAGGTAACTTCAGCCCAGCCTCCGCCATCCGTAGAATCACTTCCTGCACTAGCAGCTGTCGTGTCATCGATAAAATCAATGGGCACTCCTTGAATTGGCATTGAAAATTCGTCTGTTACGCGTGCTCGTAGCAGAACATCTTCTCCGATCTGTAATGACGTGGGGTCTGCTTCTAAGGTTACCATATAAGTTGTGGCGGCGGTGTTATCGTTTCCAATAAATGTAAACGTCAATGAAAAGGCAAGTAAAACCACGATGAGTAGTCTCGTTTTTCTGCTTTGGAATTTCGTATACGTTAAAAGGTTCAATGGTATTAACTCTCCATTTTTATATTTATTTCAATAAATACAGATGATCAATTTAAATGAAAAGGAAGTAGTATTTAAAGAAGTCATTCCACGTCATCGATGACTTTAAGTAATAGATGAATATAGAAAGGTCTTCGGAGCCATCGCATCTTATAATCCCATATCCGCGAATCCAAAGCGGAAGTATCTTATGTAGTTATTTAGAGATCTAAAATAAGATTTTGATGGCTCCGTTTCCCTAGTATCTGTGTATCTCAGGTTTTATGTGACCAATTAGTGGATTTAAAAGCTAAAGACTGAGTTTGCAATATACCTTCAACAAGATTTAACTCCCAAATTCTGAGAACTCAATTGGTCAAGAACGATCTTGCAATATCGTGTAAATATCCGTATATTAACAAGAAACACCCTCTATAAAGGGCGTGAAACATCCATTCGATATTGTTGGAATATCCAGACGCTTAGTTCAAAACTTTTTTTATAGTTTGTTTTGTTCGGGCACGGAATGACTTCCGTGTCCTCCTCCCCCTTTAAATTTTTGCAATCTTATCAAAACCCCTTTTTTATACTAACTTCGAACCATAGTCTATACAGGATAGCATATGAAATGTATTACAGTATATCCATCTCGCGTATTGAGGGAATGAGAGCGGAATAACATGAATAGTATAGTCGCAGTAAACTACATCTCTCATCCACTTCTCAAAGAGGGAGCCATCGAAAGTCGTATTTACCAACAAAAGATCTTTAACAAAGCCATTGATAATAATATCATAGTCATGCTCCCAGCCCGTATGGGAAAAACTACCATCGCCACCCTCGTTATATCTTATTACCTACATAAGTACAGTGCTGCTGAAGGATGTTTCAAGACCAAATGTATTTTCTTGACGCCAACCCGCCCCCTCGTCCTGAGGCGGACTGCTATGCTGCAGGATAAACTGACTATCTCACAAAAAGTAGCATTTATTATGGGATCGATCGCCACTGATCGCCGACAGAAACTATTTCAACGCTCAAACGTCCTCATCATGACTCCTCAAGTTCTTCTTAGTGATCTTGAAAACGAATTTTATGACCTCAGAAATGTATCAGTTATAGTGTTTGATGAGTGTCATAGGGCCACCGGTGACTATGCTTACGTCAAAGTGGCTGCATTGTATCAACAACAAAATCGTAATGGAAGACTGCTAGGATTAACAACTTCTCTAGGTGCTAAACATATTGCTGATGAGGTCCGTGACAACTTGAAGGTCGCATCGATCGAAAGTTCTGTTGATCGGTATACGACTGTCAAAACTCCTCAACCCCCTAAGAAAATCGAATGGCGTATGATATCACTGCCACAAATTTTTCAGGAGATGCGTGACATAGTTGAACGATCTCTTTTTGTCATTGTTGATAGTCTAAGAAAACGAGGGATTATTCAAGATGATGATGATCCACGATTTATCACCATCCCACAACTAGTGGACCTACAAAATGAATACCAGGAAAAATTAAGACGGGCTCAAAAACGATTCAATAAGCAATTAATGCAAGGGTTGAAACTTGTTATCGCGAACATTTCGTCATGTATCCGCTTACTCCATTTAATCGAACGCATCGAAACACAGGGTTTAAGCGCGGCTAATCAATTCTTAAATAATCTTAAGGAACAGGCACGTAAATCTAGTAAAGAAATCATGCTTCGCAGATTCTGCAATCTTCAATCAATCAAGAAGGTAGAAAAACTTATTGAAAGAGGTTTGAACCAAGGATACGAACATCCAAAGGTGTTCGAGGTCATCGCAATTGCGAAACAACAATTAATTACTAATCCAGAATCACGGGTTCTAATATTCGCAAATACCAGGACATCAGTAAGACTTCTTGTTGAAAAACTTAATCAATTGAATCATCTACCTGAGGTCTCTCAGCATTCAGTCATATCAGCCAGTGCACTGGTAGGCCATAAACATAAAAGAAGTACAGGAGGACTTACCCCAAAACAACAGACGGAACTCCTGAAGAAATTTGAGGGCGGTAGAATCAATGTTATCGTGGCTACCTCAGCTGCGGAACAAGGACTTGATATTATTGATTGTGATCTGGTTGTGTTTTATGATTGCGTCCCCGATCTTCTTCGCGTACATCAAAGAAGAAGTAAAACTGGCATAAAGCATAGAGGGAGAGTTATAATTTTGGTCACAAAAGGCACAAAGGATGAACGATATTACTGGGTTGCCAAAGCACAGGAAAAAAAACTGAAGCAAGATATAACCTATTGGACCTAATATTTACGAAAAATAAAAAATAGAAGGAAGCGAATGGTCTTACAGATACATACTTCGTGCTTTTTCTGTGTCAATCATGTTTACTGGAATGATAAGCAGTAGCATGAAAAATGCCACAAGGAAAAATGTGCCTTCCATACCCAATGCTGGTACTACGAGACCTGCCAGTCCACGTCCAACAAATGTACCAATATTCAAAAACGCCATGTAGATTGCAAACATCACTCCAGCTACTTTTGGTTTTGTGATATCCATGAATATAGATATCTGTGCTACCCGACCAAACCCGACCGCTAAGAATACGAACACCCAAACGTAATATAACTCATTCAGTGTAACTACTGACGCGGAAAGGGCGTATCCGACCGCATAACATACTAATGCAATCGAAAGCACTTTTTTCTGACCTATCTGTTTTATCTTCTCTCCGAGAACCCAGCCTACAACAGCACCACCAATAGCAAATACATTAGTTACAGCTATGAACGCACCGACCTGATATATAGTTGCACCAAATTTGTCAATCATCCACGGCTCAAAGAAGAAGTCCGTCATTCCGGCATCGATGTTGTAAAATGCGGCAAAAATCAACCCCCATATGACAAAACGTTGATTCGTAAAAAGATCCTTGAGATTCTCCTTGTTGAAAAAGTCTTTGATATCGTCCATTGTAACATGGCGTTCTACACTAACATCCTTTTCGGGTGCAAAGGCAACAAAGAAGAGTGTGATAATGGACACCAATGCTCCAACAACAAAGCCTGTGAGAAAGTTCCCACTCATAAGCAATGCTCCAATTCCAAAACCCGCGAACAAAGTACCTAGATATGATCCGATCCAAAGAAACATACTAAGCAAGTTTCGTCTGGTAGTCTCATTTTCGACGCTCAAAGCATCTACACAAGTATCCAACATGGACCAACCAAGATTTTGAAAGAACCAAACCGTGACATAGAGACCTCCGTTAAAAGGGTCTATGATCACTAGAAACGGCAATAGGGCAAAATTTAACACACTTCCTAAGGCGATGTAAGGTCTTCTTCTCAAATCTCTACCAAAGAGTTTTATCGAATATTTATCGCTGATAAATCCCCAAATGGGTTTAAATAACCACGGAATAAATGCTATAGCAGAATACAAAGCTACAGACACAGCGTCCAGTCCAACGAAGATGAATAGATAGACAGGGAGAAAGCCTGAAGTCAAGACCGATGCGATCCCTTCTACAAAATATGTGCTAGAGACTAACGGATAATAACGTATCCTAGAAACAGAGTCAGTAGTTGAAACTTCTGAACCCAATCTATTTTCACCCACATATATTTTATTACACAAACCACAATGAGATTATTTATATTCATATGGAAAAAAACTGTCAGTTTAAACTGATATCTCTGAAAAACCATTCTAAATAAATGGGTATCATGGTATAACAATCTACATCTCAAGAAAGACTTCTTTTTCGATTGATCGTTGATGAAAACCTACATTTAGTTAGCATATACCACTTGCTATTTTTTTAAGCAAAAATAAATTGTTTCCTTGAGGTACAACACCTGTACCTAACCATAAGTCTTTCTCCAAAAACCACATGAGGGACATCTTTGAGGACCATGAGTACCTAAAATATTCATCTGTTTTCCACATCTAGGACAAGTCAGTCCATCATGTTGTCTTTTGGACAGATGTTCCATTGTTTCAACCGCGTATCTTCTTATATAAGAACGCGCGCTAAACGTTTATAAATGTTTTGAAAATTGATCTTGTTTTGAAAAAATTCTTGTTATACAGATCATAATCAGTTATCTGTCTAAGTGATCCTCTCGAGCTCGTAATGTTCTTAACTTGTTGGAGTCACCAGTACCAGAGTACGATATATTGCGAACTCCATCCGCCCTGCCGCTCTTTCGTCTAAATCTTTTTACGATAACTAAAAACGCTGGAATACACACTATGACGGCAATCATTAAGGCAAATGGTATTGTCCCCATATCGCCTAAACCTTCACCTTCTCCATTTAAGGATTCTCCGGCACCAGAAAAGATTATCCGTGAGTTGTCTGTTACTTTGAGCATGAAATCATAGGCATTGCCCGAGGCTCCGCCTCCTTTAACTTGATATGACTCGATCTGCAACTGTATTCGAATCGAATTTCTACCAGCCTGCAAGTTATCAAATCCCTGATGTATAGTTAGTTCATTGTTATCAAATACCCGATCCTCTTCTAGTAATGCCTCATCATTGAGGTATATATTGTAGGTCACATCGCAATCAGAAGGAACATTTTGTTGGAGTGATAGTTCGATGGATGTAGTTGAGGACGTCATGTTGCTTTGTAGGTAGAACTCGATCTGAGGTGTGAATGACAAGCTGTAAAACCCACCAAACATGCCTGTGACCAGCAAGTCTTCTTCATATGTGGTTGTCGGCAGTACCCCTAGTTCCGTTACATCATAATCCCCTGCTGAGTTAATGAGTACGGTTCTTTTTATCTCAAAATAGGAATCACTATAGAGTGTCAACGCCGTCATGTCGTTTATTCGTGATTTTAGGAGAATATCAATTGTTAGCGAGTTTTCACCATTCGTTAAATATTCAAACGGGATCTCAATAGATCTCCATTGTTTCGTATCGCGTTCTACAAACCGAAAAATCGACTCTTTGATATGTTCTTCGTTAGTAGTTATCTCCAATTCAATATTCTTATCGGGTCGGCCCGATGATACCATATACTGTAAATGAAGCGCATAACGATTATGAGTATTATCATCGACATCTATCTCAAATTCAATCGTGCCGATGACCTCCTCACCATTCTCACAACTGAACGTTTCTGTTCCCACGCCTAATGAGTGAAAGGTCAGAATGTCGGAACCCGCTTGTTGTTCCGCATTTACAGCGTTTGACAACAGCAACGATGTTATCACCGTCAGGAATAACAGGATAAAGAACACGATCTGGAGTTTTTTGCGATTTGTTCTCTGAAGTATATGCTTCATTTGCTCATCACCACGATATTTTGAGAAAATACCTTTGCGAAAATAAGCGGCACGCCAAGTCTTTTGAGTGAGTCTTCTAGAGCAATAAAGATCATTTTGTGATCTGATTCATGTCCATTAGTTAATGACTTCATCTGTCGTTCCCTCGGTAGCCATTGTGGACGGGATTTCAGGGAGGATCCATAGGCTTTGAGCGAGTCGTATAACTCACCTGTCGATAGGTGCTCAGAGGGTATGGATCGCAGCAGTTTCGCATACCGTGCTCGTAATGCAAGTTGGAGTGCCTGCTGACCCTTTTCGATGAACGATGACTCTTGCCCGTTTTTCAGTAGACGACACGCTTCGATCCACGACTTCTCGCTTTTTGAGAACGCCGTTCGATAAAAACGTATGATCTGTCTCGATAGGTCCTGTTTAAGTCGTTGTTCAGTCAGTCGGAGAAGTTCAGTTTTTAACTGCTGAGGTAATGATCTCTGAACTGGGGTTAACATACAGCGAACATCGTCTCGCGATACGCTTAACAGACCGATACCACCGTCCTTAGCCCGCCGATATTCCCGCGTAAACTGGCGTTTGATATGCCCCATCTCCAGTGCTGCTGAAGGAAATGCCAGATAGGTGAGATTCGAGATGGACCTGAATACCTCAGGATGTTGGACGAAGGGTTCGTTTTCCACCTCGATGGCCACGATATGTTCCGAGGGATCGATCAACAGCAGGTCGGGTCTACGCTGTGTGGTATAGCCTGGAAACGCGATGGTACCTCCACGTTCGGTCACCTGAAACTCCAGGATCACCACCCACCCCTTCGACTGAAAATGGGTTTTCAAGACCTGGGCGACCTGTCGTTCATTCATGATCGGCATGTTACTCCACCCATGACAGTGTATGGTGCCGTGATTCGGTGAGTTTGTTGGCGATATGTCGCAAGCTATCGACCGCCTGATCGATTACCGTAGGATGGTAGCCCAACTGCTCTAACTGCTCATACAACTCACCAGTAGCGATCTGTTTCCGTGATGAAAACAACTGCTTGATTGTCTTTCTGCACTTACTCACACTTCCTGACAGGGGATACAGGTGATCGAGATCCCCCGTAAACCGCAGGGTGTTATGCGAGGCATCAATCACCAACCATCCATCGTGCTCAAGTTTTTGTAACTGCTTCTCCAACCATCCTTCATCAAAGATGGTCGCCAGATAGGGTATCAGAAAGACATCCCGAGCGGTGGTCAGATACTGTAGGATCTGGCGCAACCTCATGTTTTTTTGAGAACTTGGTATTCGGTCAAGTCGTTCGAACAACGCGGTGAGTTCATCAGGTAAGGGAGGCAAGTCCTCCTCTATGTCAGTCTGATCGTCGCATCGTTGGGCATTGGCAATAAACTCAGTGAGATGTCCCTGATTGTAGCGACGGGTTAGCTGTGCAGCCTTCAATAAACTATCAACCACTTGCACCTGTTCGAAGTCTATCTGTATGCGAGTGTTACAGTGTGGACAACTGACCGTCGTGGTACCCTGCATACCGTAGACACAATTCCCACAATGGGTACATTGAAAGATAATACACCGATACTGTGCTTTCACCGCCCTCATGCCCCCATCGCTGCTTTCTTCAAGGTATATACCAGGACTGGATGACCAGTCTGTGCATCAGACAATTTCCTGACATCGACCACCTCGGGAAACTCCTCCTCTGATAACCGTAACCGTGAGCGTAGCTGGGTCTCAACCTCATGGCGCCCCACGCCTAGTCGCTGGCTCAACTCCTCGATCGAGATGCCGTTTTTCAGCAGACCCATTAATTCCTCATTTCCCAGCGGTTCGTCATCCACAGATGCGGATCCAGAAGGTTCTTCGCCCGTCAGCTCATGCGTCTCATGCGTGACGGTGGCTTCCGTGGGTAAATTTGTTAATTCCAATTGTGTATCGTCTTTAAAGAACATGAAAGCAATCCGTCTTTGTTCTATATGTTCTCGCACCCATGAATCCGTCTCGCTAAAATCACGAAACATATCGTTCGATACAATCCACGCATTATTTTTCTTGGCGTAATTAATAATAAATTCATCCGCTTGTGTTCCCGCAGGAGATATCTGCAGCAGTCCAGCACCTTTCAACTCATTATAGAGGGTTAACTCGTTGTCATCATCCTTGATCTTATGATACAATGACGCATCAGCGATCACTACTAAATCATCAAGATCGTTGTTTCGTAGTGAGTTTATCACCATTATGATACGTTCAACGGATGGCCTATCCTTACTCTCATCTGTACCATGCGCCACATTACTCCCATCAATAACAATCGGTATTCCAGATCCTACCATCTCCTCGTCCACGTCATCAATCACGCCTTCGTCCTTAGCTTTTTCTACGGCAACTGCTTTGATAACCATTACTCGTTTTTTATCATTAATTTTTCCATCAAACTCCCTTAGATCATTCACAATGATATCGGTGTCGGTCATGATAGCATCTATAACTTCCCGTCTAAGCACGTTGCCCTCAGTAAGCACCAAGTTGTGCTGTGTCGCGATGTTTTGAATTGATTGGTACCCCACAGGTAAATCGATCTTATTGTCTTGTAATGCCTTGAGAATGTGGAGGAGTTCCACATCTGAATCTGGTTCCATTTTGAGCAGTTTAAAGAAGGATAACTTAACAGCATCGTAACAATGACATACAGCTGTAGTCGCAGCATCAGGAAAATCATCTCGTATCTTACGAGCTTCCTGAAGTTCTTTTTCGATTAAATCATCTATAGGTGACTCGATAACTGGGGTGACATTATCATCTACCACATCCACAACTCTTCTCCCTGTTCCAATATCATCATCTTCACTAAAGAGCGGTTCATCATCACCTGCTCCAAAAACTTCATCAACTACTTGATTAGGTGTCATTGTCATTGATTTTTCATATTCGATCAGTGCTTCATTACCTTTGGCACTCACTTTGACTGTTTGTATGACTCTTTTACTATCTACCTGAGTATGTTCCTGTGGAAGCACGTATCGTTTTATCATAAGTTCATTCAACGCATTATTCAATCGTTTACGATCTACATCCTTTGGTAGTAACTCTCCTACCGCCGAACGAATAACTCCTCGGGTTCCAGTTTCTCGTAACGCATCAAGGATTTTATAATATAACTCGCCATCCTTTGGAAAATCTTTTTCTAACATGGTTGCCTTTACTTGATCTCCTCTCGGAATTCGTTGTTCTTCCGACGTAACCATTGACTCATCATAGCTCCTCCGCCGATCATCTTTCATCATCACGGAATCAATTTGCAACGGAACATATTGTGCCTGTTGACCCCTTCGTTGTAGGTACAATATCGCATTGTTACCCTTCATCGTTCTGAGATACGTTTCTTGAAGTGGATGAGGCATTTTTGAGTCTATACCTCTTTCCCTTAATCCAATGGTGTCACACACGAGATTGATATCGGTATCTTTTAACACACGATGTATTATTTTCGTCCTCGGAAGACTAAACAGATATGGTGCGTCCGAGGGTGATTGCATTGAAAGAATGAGGGCTGCATTTCTCAAATTCTCAAGAGGATCAAAACTTTCAACGATGCGTCTAGTACGATACGCACTATATTGTGTCGATTCTGGAAATATCAGATTGGCATCTTCGACGATTATTACCGTGTTTAGTTCCGTTCGCGGACTGGTTGGTGACCTATATCTCAGGTAACTATGCATTGAGAAAATCAGCAGTTGCAAAATGAAGGATATAAAATTCCTATCTGTAAAAGCTGAAAGATCAATGACCGTCAATCCCTCAGTCTTGAATAGCATATGGAAGGGATGAGTAGTTGTAACACCAATAGCATTAATTCGTTTTTCATCTGAGAGGATTCTTTCGACTACTTGTTTTAATTCCTCCAGCTGAGGCGTACCAAGTCCTACGGGTTCTTCCTCATCTGCATTAGCTAGACTTTCCAACAGGTCGCTTAGTGTTGGCTCGTCATCACCTTCTTTAGCCTTATCATCATATAGTTTTTTCAACCTAGCCGTGAGAAATTGCCAACGTGATAAATCACCACGACCGTAAACTTTCTGTAATATGCTGAGAAAACCGTCAATGAAATCACCTGTACTACTACCCATTCGATTAAGAGGGTTGAAGTTGAAGTCGATTCCTATTTTAAGACTATGAGCGGAGAAATCACAATAATGGAGATCGCCTTGATATGGGCGTTCTGAATATTTGGGATCGATTAAAATCACTCGAAAACGTCGTTTGACTAACTCGTGTATGATTCTTCGCATGGTCACGATTCGATCAGGACCATAAACACCGACATTGGTTCTCAAATGTTGAAGGTCAAAACCTACCTCACGCATGGTGATCGTATCAGTTATCGTATCAATTGCTTGGCCAAGATATACCATATTTTCCGTCTTGGCAGGAATGATGAACTGGGCGGGCTGGTATACTTTCGTAGCACCGACTACCATTTCTAAAAATCCAGCACTCTGGTCTTTTGTTAAATAGCAACTGCCCGCTTCCAATGGTCGTCTGAACACACCGATATTGATTTTTGCTTTCTTATCTGCAGGATTTGTTTGTAATGTATCAACTGCATATGCGGAATACACTTGTGAAATAAAGTATTCTGGAATCAAGTTCGTTTTCATAGGAGAATCAGGCAACACTTTAAGGGTAGGAAATGCGCTCTTTATGATCGCTTTAATTTCCTGATTGACTTTACCAAACTCCTTGGCAAAACTAACGAAGTCCTGTTCCCGGTCTTCATTATAAACAAAAGGTTGTACCACAAAGAGATGAGGTATTACTTGGTATTGGGGTTCTGGGTTGAAAACAACACGCCGACCATTTAGCAGTTCCTCGTCAACAAGTTCTATACTCGTGTTAGCAATACGCCCCTTCACATGAGTAAACTCAGTCACATCCACAACTTGCGTACCAAGACTTCTAAAGAGGATTTTGAGTCCATCTCGTCTTCTTGCATGGGGCTCTTGTGATGCAGTTTCGTTCATGTCTCGGGGAATACCCTCTCCGAGTTGATGAAGTGCAATAGCATTAACTACTCCGCTTCTTTTCTTGATAAATGTATACGTTCCATCTGTAAATATCCGTTGGCAACCTATTGAGAGTTTTTCGACTTTTAAAGTCGCATAAGGTTCTCTTTTATTTCTTAGAAATTTAATGATCACTGCTAGACAAAGAATCGCTAGTATTACTATCATTAACGTTACGTAGTCCTGTAGATTGCCATCTATGAAATCAATCACTTCCATCTCACCTACCTCCAGCCACGAAATCGCTATCTATATCTGATTCCATCATATCATAGGCTGAGAGAACGCTTGTTTTTGGAATCGCGTTAAGTTGTTGTTTGAGTTGCGGTGATTGCATAAAGGTCGTTGCGGATCGAAGTTCAACCTTTTCATATTCTATTTCCGTCATCATATCTTTTTTTCTCACTTTATACTCCTCGATCGCTGTCTGAGGATCAAAGTCAAACAATTTTCTAAAGAGATGATCCCGTAACGCACTGTCACAAATTTGTGTTATCTCACATCCAGGAAACTCCATTTTAAATGCATTATACACCAAGATGAAGTTCTCTAAAAGGTCTTTAATCACAATCATAGTCGCTGCTTCAAAATTCTTCACGATAGGACGATCTCGTATTACTCGAATATAGGCATGATCTAGATCGGTAATGTAAGATATCGAAAAATTCTGGCCGTTTAGATGGTCAAGTAAAGCAGCGAGGTGGTCAAGGGTGTAAGACTGGGTGAAGCGTTCGATCTTGAGTGCCATGATCCCACACACCCACTCAGGCATTGAATTGGGATTCTTAACAAGAATCATTACGCTTTCATTTCTTCCATTACGGTTCATGAATATCTGGTAAATATCAAGTGTATTAAACCCTTCAAGAACATCAAGAGTTGTCATATCCAACATTGGTTCAGGAAACTGAAGGCTGTCACCACCATTCAAAGTGATATTTGACTGAATGATTGGACTGTGACTCACAACTCTTTGAACTTCTTCTCGATCTTCTTTATGAGTCGTCCTTAACTTATTCTGTGCACGTTTTCTGATCGCTAAGTAAATGATGGCAAGAAATTCGATGGCACATACTAAGAGCAGCGTAGAAATTGAAAGGAATAAAATGAACACTAAGATCGGTGCTATTGACATGATGATAATGATCAATATCTCTTCGATTCTTTTTCCTCTTGGAACTATGGACATTTTACCTCACCTTTCAGAACAGACTGAAGATTAGCATCCCAAAGACAACGAATGCTATAATGATAATCAATAAGATTTTGACGACTCGCCACAGCAAACTTTTGGTTGTGAAGGGACTATTAGCAGACCCTGTTTGAGTTGTTGGTTCTGTGCTACTCGCCGTAGAGTACAATCGGTTGCCATGTTGTATCTTCCAAAGATGAACCGTATTCACCCACGCATCGTCAGCTATCGCTTTGGTGGTTTCGGATGACTTGCCGAACTTCAAATGAATGATAGTTGCACTAAATGCCAATAACGCGAACATCATCCCCACCAATGTTCCAAAGACCTTAACACTAAATGGACTATATGTTGTGACTAGTAATGCGATTGCAGGTTGAGGCCATACCACTAAAAAACTAAGTGCGACCACAAAAAGTACGACACAGATCGCTGCAAATCCTATAAAGAGTGAACCGAGATGGATCATTATTAGAGCATTGAATATTGAATAGATATCTTGTTCATCAGGCAACCAATGATAAGCAAGCGATAAGTGAATCCAGATATAGATCAAACCAATCGCTGTCGAATCCATGACGCTGCTAATCATTGAAAATAAGACAAAAGCAATTCCCATAAGCAGCAATATGAATGGAAATGGAGTAAGTACAACTGTTGTAGTCCTTCGCAGATTAAGGAACAGTGATTGTGTTTGTATATCTTCCTTTGTGATACTGCTTCTGGACTGATGTTGACTAGGATAAGTCGCAGGAACCAAGTATCCTGCTGCATATGAAAACTTTGGGTGTGCTCTGTATACAATCCTAAAATTCTGATCTGCAAAATATCCACCGATAATATGCCCTGTAAAATGCGCTACTTCCCCAGGAAATGAAATGAGATCTAAGAACCTTTTAGCGGTATATCCTATTAGAGGAATATATCGCAAACCGACCCGTAACAACCACCCAAACGCTGCAACAAAGATGGTTAGGGTGATTAACAATATCATGGAAATCATTGTTTTCACTCCTGATGTTCATTACTCATTTCTACTCTTTTCTTGAAAGATAATATGATGATGCCGATAATGATACTACACATTTCCTTACGACTAAGACCAAAACCTACTTTTAATATGTCAATATGTTTCCAGATGGCAGTATTTATTTGCTCAAAGGCCTGATGTGTCAGCACATATGGATACAAAATACTATCCCATTCGATGTTCCCATAGACAAGTTTGCTATTCGTTTCATCAGACAACAACTCTAATTGCTTTCTTTTTTCCTTACCGTCTATCTCGATATCATTCTGCTCTAGTATGTGCTGCAAGTCATAGGGCGTCACAAGACCAATTCTTTGAAGAATTGCTTGTAACGCTGAACGAATGGCTATAGGTTCAGTATCCACACTAGTTAGATGCAAAATTCTTACCTCTGGAGTGTTCTATGTTCTAAAAATAGAAAGTACTATATAAAGAGGGAAAAAACATCAACCAGTAATTTGAAAATGAAAGAAGTAAGCCAAAAAAAGAAAAGAAAACGTATGCAAAATCGATCGCTTAAAGTTCGGTTATATTAATCAATTTTGCAAAATCTTTCACGCTTTTTCTAAACAGTTCTCTTGCTGCATTCAAAGGAGCTTCATATTGCGTAGGCAGTTCGGAAAAACTCACGACGGCGGCTAACGGACTGCTTGCTATTCGGTGTTCCGCCAACTCGGCATTGGTTTTCAGTTCACCAAGTTGTAACTCGGTAAGACACGCATTTACAATAGCAGCGTAACGTGAAGCGAGTTTAAGAAAAGCATAGGTCTCTTTAGCAATTGTGGGAACATATGCACGTGAATCCCTAAGAGATGCACCTTCCTTTTTTAGTAAACCCGCATCATGTAATTTTTTAGCGTGTAGTGCGATCTGTGCACTATTTTTCTCACCAAGTTCATCGGCTAAGTCTTTTAAGCGAGTAGTTTTATTGACAATAGCTGCCTCAAGTATATCTAGACGCTTATCATTTGCCAGAACCGAAAATAATCCACTAAGCGCTTCTATTTCTTCTTCGCTAAAACCACTCATTTTTAAATCCTTAAAAAGAGAACTCTCCTTCATCCCTACTCCATCTCCCTTCTTCTTTTTTGTCGTTTTCTTCGCAGACATAATCATCATCCTGATTGTTTCTGAGAAAATACTTATATGATTATATATTTAAACTTTTCTAAAAACACGTTAGTTGTGATATATGAACACTACCAGCTTTCCTTTCATATATCTCATAACAAGAAATTGTTTAATTTACTAAATAAAAAAAACTAAAGTTCTCGCACGTTAATTAACTGCGTATATCTCTTCATAAACGCTTGATGAATTTCATGTATTTTCTCTAATGAATCGTTGTATGTGACATGAGGAGGTTTCAACGAGGTAATTACCTTCTTTACAATAGGACTTGTAGCAATCTTTTCACAGACTCTTTCTGCATCGGTCTTTAAACTAATGATTTTTTGTTCAGCAGAGCGTATCCGAATAATGCTATCAAACAGCAAAGCGATTCTAAGAAAAATATAAGTCTCATCACTAGCCAATGGTCGATAAACATTAGTATCATCATCCTCTCGTTCCAACAACCCGTATTCACTAAGTTTTTTTACATGCATAACTGTTTTTGTGTCAATGTTTTTGGTAGAAACCTCAGGTATGGAAGTCGAATCTACTGCAATAAATTGACTTAATATATTAAGTCTTTTGTCGCTCCCCAATAAACAAAACAACTCTTTTAATGACTGTAATTCCTTTTTGGTAAAAGATCGTAACTTCAATCCTTCAAACACGAAAATCTCCCTTTTTATTTTATCAATACTCTTCCACGGTCGTTTCTTTATATCTTAAGACAGTCTATCGTGTAATTGAAAAATAAATTAAGAAATCAAAGCATTGCATACAAACACTTGCGTAATGGGGAATGACGACGAGAAATATACTAACTCAAAAACCCATAATGCTAATTTTTGATGTTTTTTTATTATTAAGAGACTGAGAAAATATATTAAATTCGAAATTATCGTTTATTAAAATCTTTTGATTATTCTAAGAGACAGCGAGTTCGATAACTATATTTTTCAAACCATTTTAAATAAAACTTGTTTATTTTAGTAAGAATATCAAAATGAAAAAATTTATATATTGATAACATACTAAATATAACTTTAAACAGAAAAACTTTCCGAAAGGATGTCCGGATATGAGAACATCCGTGTTCAAAAGACAATTATCATTGGATAAAAAAGCGAGAATCCCTATAATAGTGTTTAATAACACATTATTGCTCCCGGACATCTTAAAAATTATAAAACAATAGTTGGTGTAAAATATGGAACTCATAACGCCCACAGTTCAGGAAGAGACTTCTCAAGAGAGGTGCATCGAATGCGATTCCCTTCTTGTCAATCTCGAAGATAGAGAACTAGTCTGTGAGACATGCGGGATAGTTGCTGAAACAAGTCTTTTTGACTTTCGTGAACCTAGATCGAGTTACAAATGGCGACAACGTGCCTTAGAGCATAGATCGCGCAATGGTTGCAACTCAATTCAGTATCGGATCCTTAACGTGAAACTGAAAAGGTCTAATAAATTACCTGATCGTGAAAAACTTTTTTCTAAAGAAATCTCTCGAATTTGTGCAGCATTGGAACTTTCCGTTTTGGTTCTTGATAATGCACGATTACATCACAAGGAAATCATTGCAAGAATACCACAATACACCCATCTTGAGGATGTTTTGGCAACTGCTACGGCACTTGTGTGGGGATGTACCTTTATATATACTCCACGAACGATTCGCGAAATCATGTCAGTAGCGAGTTCTGTTGTAGACAAAAACAGAGTACTTCAAGCTGCAAATCGAATAGTATTTCCGTATCTATTAGAAAAATTACCGGATATGAAAGAAAAAAAACAACTACCCAGCCTTGTAAATCACTATCTCAATCACTTCGGTGCAATTCTAGGAGTGTCCCCCAATGAAATCTTGAAGGCAAAGGAGATAGCTCAACAATTAGAGTATAAGAGATACACCATGAAACCCGACATATTAAGTATTGCGCTTCTGTGGTACATCTGCATGAGACGTCCAACTAAGAGAGAAAGTAACACCTCAGACATAGGATCTCTCATCCAGCAAGCCATGTCCCTTTCAAAATATGAAAAGAGTCACCGACTACGGCGGTTAATCATTACACATCTATCTCAGCATCAAGGATTGACCACTAGACAACTAGCTACTCTATTACGGCAATCATATCGCGTAGCATACTATCATCTTCAAAGATTAACACAAGCAAACATTTTATGCAGAGTCAAACAAAGAATGGGAAGAAGGACTTATAACGTCTATCGAATCATGTCAACCGAAGTCTCAATGAAAAACAAGAAACATCAAAATACTCGTCTCAATTGGAATGATATTGCACAGAAATGTTTCGTCGCCAAACGCACACCGATGAAGATTGTTAGAGAAATTCAAAAAGATATGGAAAGTATAAGAGTCGAAAAACATGATTTACTCTCATTGCTTACCAGCGATGTAAAATGTGAAGCGGTTTTTTCTGTATGAACCTCGGCAATGGGTAATCCAATATTAAGTGGCTAAGGTATCCAGAAACTGATGCCATGAAAAGACTCGCGCCTACCATCGTCACGAGGTTCGATTCGATAGCAACTAGGGCGCCGAAAACATACATTATGGCACTCAGCACCAACACTACTTGACTATGGAAGAAACTTCTGTGATATTTGCTTGTCGGCGGTTCTAAGTAATCAGGAAGCGTACTGGTCGACATCGACACAGAAATCATTATGATTGATAAAAGAACCAACCCTGTCGTTGATACAACAATCGAAGAAGTCACGGCTAGTATTTTCTCAGATATCCCAGTAAGCATCATAACTAGTATGAGATTTAAACATCCAATGACAAATCCAACCGTTAGATGTGTCGGTTTGTTCGGCATAGTGCACCCCTAAGATGTTATTTTAAAAAATAGTATAAAAATCTGACGTTATGTTATACGAAATACTGCATAAAATACTAACTTATTATCTTTTTTACTAAACTATAAACAGAGATTATTTTATACGTTAATATTTACTCTAATTTTATATTTTATTTAAATAGCAACTAAAAACTGAAATAACGTTCAAATAGCAAGGGAAAAGCTTCAAATTGCAATATCTTTCAATATAATTTTTTATAATTGATTACGATGTTATTAACAGAACTATCCACATAGGTTTTACAAGTGAATATTCATGGGCAGGAATATGAGGTCTTTGAGGGTGAGACAAACGCCCTCTTTGATTTTCTGTCGATAGGCAATAATAATTTGATCATATTGCGGGAGTTGAACGGTTCTAAGGCACTTCATGTTGATAGGGAACTGTACTCCTTTTTCATCTGGTCAGTTGTCTTTGAAGCTAGGAATCGAATCATGAGTAAACGAGGCGATTATCCACCTAAGATACTCGATCTAATCACATTTGGCAACAACCTCGACAATCCGACTACTATCCTTAATATGGCAGAAGTGATAATGGAGAGTTGTCTGCTAATTTATGATACTGATGAGCGTCTCCAGTTGTACTCGGTTGCCCTTGATTTGATATTTAGGGCACGTCGTGTTGCTGAAGATAGCGAGGAGAAAAGACAATTGCTCCGTTCGTATCACCTTGAGTGTTTCGTGAAATTTTATTGTATGAAATACAGAGATGAGGAACGATCTATTCAAGATGTCTTTGACATAGGCGAAAAGATCATTTATTTAGTAGAGAAATCCCAAACCCCAGAGATCTATGGCGAGTATCACTCATTAGGTTATGTTTGGAAAGCATACGGTCTTATAATGCAATATATCCTTGTATCAAAAGACACGAGTCTTAAAAAACGTCGGGCGCGGTTAACTACAATAAATGAGTTAGTTAACAAAGCAGTCGAGTTAGGGCAAGATGCAGAGAACAAGGATCGAGATGTGTTATCAACATATGTTTACGCATTTGCGGCACAGATGAACCCAGAACATCTGTTTGAGGGAGGACTTACAGACGAAAAACGTACTGTATTCATAGATTTATACGATAATCTGTCAGAAGTCGCAACCAACTACAATTCACCCGAATTCGTATCTTTAGCGGCATTGAATATCGTCAGACTTCATATGAACAAACTAATTCGAGAATTCGTGTTTAAAAATAAAAAAGAACTGTTCACAACTATTACCGAACAGTTGGCAAAACTGGATGCCTATAAAGGCAATATCCATTTACCTCACCTCCATTTTTACCAACACCAAACAATGTTAAATTTTAATATGTATCAAGTTTACTTCGAGGCGGTCGATGAAACAGAGTTTGAGGTTTATATTGATGTTGCATTAAGAACCGCAGAAGAGATGAGAAGCATCTATTCATCCAGCAAGATGATTGCTCTTCGTGAACGACTGGAATTGCACCACCTGTTAACTGATACCTATTTAATGAAAGCATCATTGGTAACCTCACGGGCAGAAAAACACAGATATTTACACAAATGTGAGGAAATGCTCTTAGAAGATGAAAAACTACCTTCAACATGGTCAACAGAATCATATAATATATGGCGTGATTTCTCATCGGTTTACTTTGAACTCTCACAAGTAGAACGTGATACCAAAATTGTCAAAAAATGTATACGCTACGCTAAGTTAGCATATAACGCGGCCAAGAAAGTAAAGCGGTTTCTTGATGCGTTATACGAGGTCTATAAAATTGCAATCGTCTCTGAAGATTACCAAGATTATGAATCATCCACAAAACATTTTGAGATCGCCTTGCAACTTGTGGATACTATATTGAAAACGCTAAGTGATAACCCCTATTTTGAAAATCTTAAAATTTATCTTCAGGCCCGCCTCCTAGGCGTTCAAGCCAAACAACACCATCGGAAGGGTAATTATCCATTATCTGTCGATTTTTATCGTGAGGCTAGTTCCCTCTTAAAGACACATAATATCTATACACAGGAAGCAGCTCTATATAATGTATATTCACTCTTCGAGGAGGCATCAGACTTTTTCTTGATAGAAAGATACGATGAATCATTGAAAATTCTAACAACTATCACAAACTCTTTTGACGAATTAACCTCGGATGTCACCGAAGATTCTGTATCACACTTCCAATATCATATGGATAGGAGAGCATATGATCAACAGTTGGTATTTCTTGAAACCGTAAAAACCTTCTGTGCCGCACAGGCTAACATCCTTCAATCTCTAATCTATCGCAATACTGGAGACAGTCGAAAGGCAATCGCTCTACTAGACGAGGCAAATACTCTTTTGAGCGAGTACACGGATCGTGACGTTCATATTGCGGGATATGCGTTGTATACAAATGGGTTATATGCCCTTGAGTTGTCAGAGGTTGCCATAAGAGATAGTGAATACCGAAATGCGGCCTCATACCTTGCAAGTGCATCAGACCAATTTGCCTCAGCGGCTAAGACAATGTCGACCGATGAAGGTCTACGCAGACTCTGTGAGGGACTCCACTCGTTCTGCCATGGCTGGATGTATGCCCTCGAAATTCTGCGCCGAGACATTGACCTTAATATCGTTGAATTAAGCGAAAAATTTATCTACGCACATCAATCGTTTGTTAAAGCAACACAAGAGTTAGAGATATTTGAGAAAACATCTAATAGCGTCTCTGGATTCGAAAGGTTGTTAAGTTATTTCTATTATTCCTTGCTGTTGCACAAAACTGATGATCAAAACAAGAAAACTGAGTATAAAGATAAAATGGTAACAATGCTTACAGAAGCATTAGAAAAATTCAATCTTGCTGAAGATACCGAACGCTTCGGGTTTACAAGAGATTTACTAGCCACTCTCCCATCATTGGCTGAAGTACAGGGGAATATTTTTGCACCTCTCAAAATACCATTCTCCACATTTACCCCCATGTTTAAAACAACTGATAAAGTCGAACCAAGTGGCGTAAACCTTGATGTTACTGTCGATAAGTCAAATTTTGAAGTCGGTGAGAAGATACGGTATACGATACACATCACTTCTGATAGTTCAGTATATCTACAACGGATTGATGGGGTTTTCCCAAAAGAGGTAAAGGTAGTTTCTGGAGTTAGAATCGCCAAAAGAGGTTCGGTTCAAATCAATAGTCTGTTAAGTGCTGGTCAGAACATATCTATCGAGTTTGTAGTTAGTTCATCGACCCCTCTGTATAGTAGAAAACACCCACAATTGATCTATAACGATACAAAAAACGAGAAGTGTAGGGCGTTTACAAAACCGATTACCATGCGAATATATCCAAAGGGTGTCCTTAAATCGGATATGCTACAAAAAATCGAAGAGAACATCGATCTAGTTAAAGACATAATAGATGTATTGGGAATCAATGTTGGTGAATTTCCTGTCGTATATCATAATATCGATTCCTTCCGTAAAACGCTTGTACAATATTACATTAAAGAGGATAGTGAGCATAAAGGAAAAAGAGGACGGAAAAAACGAACAAACATTTCAAGACTCCCGATTCAGCAAATGGCCTTCGTAGATCCTTTAGGCGATGTCAGCATTCTTTATGATCTTAAACTTAAACTTTTTCCACATTCACTCGCCAATCTTTTGAACATAATTATCCATGAGAAGTTTGGACACGGGTTCTTTCTACAACATACCAACATAGGAAAAAAACTACTTGAACTGGAATACCACCGCAAAGGCATAGATTTGTTGATGAGAGATTTAGAAAAGATCTCAAACAAATATGCGACAGGGTTTCAGTGGTTACGGATGTCCACCATAATTGTTGATGAGGGATTTGCCGTATGGCTCACAATAAAAGCGCTTGAAAAATTATATGAGAGAATCACGGACGATCAGATAATATCACAAGTTCAAAAGGAAATAGAAGATATTAAACGAAGAGCATTTGAAAATTCTTCCCTTCAACTAGAGCATGAATATTTCCTATTAAAACATGCTCTTCCAAGACTAAATCCCTATGCTCACGGGTTTTACTTGTGTTCATTAATAGAGGAGAAATACGGAGCCTTGTGTGTACCATTAGCGATAACGATTGCTTCAGACATTAAACTTACTCGACAACGAATTGCACGTATGCCCACAACTGTTAAAAACGACAAAAACTGTGCCGATAAACGACTAGAGAAAATTGCACTTTCAAATTTAAAGATCGAACGGAATAATAGATCAATATTCGAAGAAAAAATGAGAAGACTATTGTAGAGTCTTAGAGATTTTCATTACACATAATTATTGTTCATCATATATTTTTTATTACATTTTTGTAAGAAGTGTTTAATCATCTTTTAGTCTAAATCCTTATCATAAAAAAGGAATTAAGTTCGAATATTCAATTTACAGTATCGTCGGGAAATTCAGAGATCGGATCTTCGGTTGTCATTATTCTATAGTCTTGATCCACTTCAACCGACTCCTTATTCATAGTTTGTACTTCTTGTGATTTTTTCCGCTGTAATCTCCTGAGTTCACCGAGTCTCGGGTATTCATACTCCATAACAGATGCGGATATCAATTTTATGTCAAATCTTCTAGCATAACTTTTTGCACTCTCGGAAAAACCCTGATTGCTCACCAAAATAAATTCCAAATCATTGCACTCCTCATTGACTTCGTTTAACCTGGTACGCAATCGATCCATCTGACGGCATTGATCAACACCAACCACCCTTTTCCAATCCTTTATAACCAAGATTGCATATGGTTTTTCGTTTCGATCACTCAGAAAGAGTCCATTTGTATTTTTCAGTACTTTTTTAATCACCTTATTCTTGATCAGATAACATTTGGTTACGCCCTGTAAATTAAAACCCTTTGACTTAAAATATTTGATTGTAAGCCATCGAAGATCGAACAACGCAACCATGTGCTCCACCCCTATCCTCCGCGTATTGGTGAGTTTCTTATAGCAAAAAACTGAAGCAATGATGGTTCGTAGCCTGTCCACCAAATTCTGAATATTGGAATCTATCCCGACATAAGTGCTTATATTTATTTCGGGTTTTCATAAACTTCTAGTTTCTCATAAACAAATATGAGAACCGAAATTTTGTTTCAGTATCAATCTCATCACTACAAGGCGATAATCTGTCCGATTAAAAGGACAAAGTATTCATTCTATCGGAAAATTAATTTTATCAGTTTATCGAAAGTAATAAAAACAGAAAGTTTAAAAAAATAACATAATAATCAGATGAGTTTCTTGTCGAAACAGAGGTATCCGAAAGTATTCATAAGTCAGCTCTTAATCCTATCATAAGAGACATCTATTCATACTCTCTGTATCGTGTCAACTACCTAATGAGGTACGATAATATGTTACGCACAATGAACCCCACCACAATTCTTCCGTGGAAAGAATCTCAAAACATATTATAAACCTTCTCGGGTATCGATCATTGCAAGAATCTCTTCTCACAAGGATGAGGAAAAATGAGAGTATATGTAATCGATAATGAATGCAAACCGATCGTTATATATCCGCCTACAAACGAAGATGTTACTCTACTTTGTGGACTATTCTCCTCGCTTAATTCCTACTCTGTACAAACCTTAGATAGTCTTATAATGAACCAAAATCAATATGTGTTCTACTATTATGGCGGGCTACTCTTCGTACTAGAGTCAACTCTTCATGCACATAATCTATCGCTTTTCAGAGATATCTTAGAGGAGATATCAGGAGCTTTCTGTGAGATATACGGTGATCCTACCATAGCAAGTAGGGTAAAAACTTACAGCACTATTCAAGGTTTCAATACCGTGTGTGCAAGAGCACTCTATGAAACATTTGCTAACAGAGTTGCTGAGGTGCTAGAACCCATCGCTGCAGGTCAAATCTTAACCATTGAGATGATACAATCTGCTAACTCTCAACATTTAACTTGCACGTTTTGCAGTAACTCTCTCTAATAAAGTCAGAATATATCTCTCAATGAGGGAAAACTCTCACCTTAGTCTAAAAAGTCGGCTTTCGAGGTAAAGAAAAGATGATAACACGAAAAAATCAGCATCGCTCGATGCCTCCGCTAGAGGAAGTCCTAGAGCATGAGAGTCGTATTAAGATACTGAAAGTAGTTGCAATATTCGATACTCCGTCTTTTGACCAGATAGTTGAACAGAGTAGTGTCAGGACTCGCACGGTCGCGTCCAATCTCGATTATCTTAGAAATATCGGTCTCATTGAATTAAAATCACGGAACGGTGATGAACACCATTATGTATTTAATGAGAGTAATCCGCATGGGGTTCTTCTAGCACAGACGTTAAAACTCTGGATCACATTAGAACAACATTCCGAATCATCATCCTCCGCTTGTGTAACTTAATAAAACGAGGAATAAAAAATGAACGCTAGACCCGAACTTGTTCAAGTTGAACCAGATTTTCTTAATATGGTGATATTTGGCAGGAATACCAAATACAATATAATAAAAGCTTTGATGATGTTCCCCAACTTAATCGTTTCTGATTTGATTTTTGTAACTCGATCAAACGGCGGTATTCTTCGAAAACATCTTGATACTTTTCTTGAGCAGGACATGGTGAAAGAGATACCTGGAAAAGCAAAAAACCCAACGAGATATCATTTAAACGAGGATCATGAGATAATCGCTACAATAATGAGATTAATCAATCAATATGTCCCCGACGTGAAAACGCATTCCAAACGCATATAATCAATATCACACAAAAGGAATCATAATTTCAATATATTTCTTGTCCGTTGAGACGGCGTTATGATTTATGAAGAATAATCTAATTCCCATTTCCAGATTAATAATCTAATTCCCATTTCCAGATTCCCTGATGAATCTATAGTGCGAACTATAGCCACACCTTTTTCTTCGATCTGTTTTGCGAATTCCAAGATCATTTTATTATGTCGTCTTTTTATAATTAAACTGAAAAGGTTGTTAAAGAACACCACGACTAGAAGAACTATAAGAACTAAAAGAATGGTCAAAACTACAGATAAATTGAAAGATCTTCCTAATATTTGGATACTAACCCTAATTGTGGCGACATAAACGCAGAAGAACAATATCCCTGCGACCGCACACGTTAGAACTAGAACCCC
>SMTZ1_10003587_pt1 | contig 24408 bp, 22 predicted proteins | sample DeeMarSWOR136_30_FD_25667 | JGI IMG/M metagenome (IMG submission 25667) | reverse complement strand
ACTTTATTTTGAGCGTGAAGGCGGCTTTCTTTCTGTTGGTTTTGGCGTGAGCCATTCGATTAGTTCTCGTGGGTTACTGCAGCGGATTTGAACGTTGATGGGTCCTAGAGGGGATTCCGCTGTCTGTTGAGAGAAGGAGATGTGTCCTACGTAGGCGACTTGCTTGTTCAGATAAAATGTTACTAATTTTTCGCTCATTCCGCTGAAGAAGATTTTTCGGGTAGCCGCACGAATCCGTTCTCTACTAAGCATGTTGTATAGTTTAGTGAGGCCTTCAGTTCCGGTGGTCTCGGCTATGAGCAATTGTCCCCACTTTCTGGATTCAACTTCAAACTTTACTGCTCCAAATATGTTCTCCACTGCCCGTTTGACTTTCTCCAAGTCTTCGGTGGGATTAACCTCCACCTCCACGTGAACCACGATTTCATTCATTCCCCAACATCTCCTTCAAGACCTGCATGATTTCCTTTTTTAACTGAGCTACGGTTCCTTCGTTCACGATCATGTGGTCAGCGGCGGCAATTACTCCTCCCATGCCGACACCGAGTTCTCTCAGGTCTCTTTCCATGAAGGTTTCCCAGCTTTTAGGGTCGTCGCTTCGTCTTCTTCGAAACAGGCGTTGATACCTTGTTATTGGAGATGCGTGGATGGCAATTAGAATGAAATTTGGAAAGTGTTTCTTGAACTCCTCTACCTCATGGAGGCTTCGGATGCCGTCGACGCCAACTATCTTCTCAGTTGCTTTCTTCAGTTTTGGGATGCATCGTTTGGCTACGGCTGCTGGTCCCTCTGCCTCTCTAAGTTGAAGCATTACTTTGCCCAAGTTTTCAGGCGTTGGCTTAAGGTTTCTTCGTTTAACCTCCTCTCTTACCTCGTCTCCCATTATCACTACAGGATAGCCCATTTTCTGAAGCGTTCTCCGGAAGGCACCCTTACCGGACCCGGGCATTCCAGCTACGCCAACAACAACTTTATTCTTCATCCTGAATCCCGCTCTCTTACGTAACGCTTTATCGGATTAAAGTTCAATTGAAAGTTATTAAATAGTTGTTGACAACCGTGAATTTAGGCTATAATATGTGATGTTATAGTGAGGAAATAACTTGTGGGTAACAAATATACGTTCGCTTTAGAACTGTGTTTCTTGTTTTGTTAACAGTACCGAACAGTTAGGAGAACAAACTTACAAAATTTGTCTGCCACTAACTAACTGAAAGTGGAAAAGGGCGAAACCATAGGCGAACAGGCGCTCTCTCTTTAGGGGTCTAGCTGTTTGGAGTTTACGCGTGCGATGTTTTCTACCAGTTCATCTAACTCGTGTACAGTTACACGCTTTATCGAATCTATTGTACCATAGCCTCCCTGATGTTTAGATGAGTAAACTTTTGGAAATTTGTTTGATTTAACTTGTATGAAGAAACAATACGTATTAGAAGTAATATTTTAATTCAGAATCCGATTTAAAACTAAACTGTGCAACAAAGTTTATCTATTCAACACATCATACATATTTGACGCAAATCACATTTTTCCTTAATCCACCAAAAGGGGAAGAAGCTCACAGAACCTCGAGTCGCCGTGCGCATATGCGCAAAACTTGGATGTTTGGGCGTCGACTCGGTTCTGGCGCTGAGGCGTTCCAAGGAGCAGCTCCCCCTTTTGGCAAGCAGCATTCCACAGTTTTGTCATCGACAATTTTCCATTCAATTGTTGAGACTCAAACAATGAAACAGTAATCTGAGGCTAGCAATGGATTAAGTTATTAAAATGGTGCACATGAAAGAGTATAGTTGATGGATTGAACGTTTACGAGAGATTTGTCATGTCAGGAACCATTCGAAGTTTCTTCTCCTTCGACATTGAAGACCAAACGATAATCAAACGACTAACAGAAGTTCAGGGAATGCTCGCTAACACTGGCGCAGACTTAAAGCTGGTTAAGCCCCCGAACATCCATCTAACTGTCAGATTCTTGGGAGACATATCCCCAGCCATGGTTGACGCCATCTACGAAGAAATGAAACAGGTCTCCTTTGCTCCCTTCGAGGTAGAACTCAGAGGATTAGGCGCTTTCCCCAAGCTAAGTTATCCCCGAGTTGTCTGGGCTGGAATCAAAAAAGGCGCAGAAGAACTAACGGATGTTTTTGAGCAGCTGGAACCACGCCTCAGAGGACTAGGCTTCAAACCTGACAACAAAGGCTTCAGTCCTCACCTGACAATAGCACGCGTGAGAACTGGAAGAAACAAAGCCCAACTCATCAAACTTATACAAGAACTGGAAGACAACGAGTTCGGAGCCGTCAAGGCTAAATGCTTGAGACTTAAAAAGAGCGTTTTGACCCCTAAAGGTCCGATTTACACCACTTTAAGAGAGGTTTGCAGTGGCTGAAAACCTGTAAGGTGTAGGGTGGTTTGTTATGACTTCTCCCCTTGAAGAAATATGCGCCGAAGTTCTGAAGAGAATCAATCCCAGCGAAAGCGAACGAAAAAAGGTTCAGGCATTAGCCAAAAAGTTGACAGAAAAGGTGAAAGAAGAGGCGAAAGAGAAGAAAGTGAAAACTGAGATTCGAGTAGAGGGCTCCGTGGCTAAAAACACATGGCTCAGAGACTGCCCAGAAATTGACATTTTCATGCGCGTTCCAACAACTATGCCTCGGGAAGCTTTCGGAACCGTCTGCTTGGAAATCGCAAAAAAAGCCACTGAAGGATACAAGCAGATTGAAAGGTTTGCAGAGCATCCCTATCTTGAGACTATAGTAGATAATGTTTGGGTGAATGTTGTTCCCTGTTACAGGGTTAAACGGGGTGAGTGGATCAGCGCCACGGATCGGACTCCCTTTCACACGGATTATGTCAAGCCTCTATTGGATGAGCGAATGGGTGGAGAGGTTAGGTTATTGAAGAGGTTCATGAAGGGGGTGGGTGTTTACGGGGCGGAAATCAAAGTTGGAGGCTTCAGCGGATACCTCTGTGAGCTTCTTGTTCTGAATTACGGCTCCTTCATTGAAGTTTTGAGGTCTGCTGCAGACTGGAAAGAGAAAACGGTCATAGATTACGAGGGGCATTATAAAAGAATAGATGATGCCAAGAAACTTTTTGAAGAACCCTTAGTTATGGTGGATCCGGTTGACAAAGGAAGAAACGTTGCGGCTGCAGTTAGAAAAGAAAGATTAGACGAGTTCGTCGCCGCCTCCAGAGCATTGTTGAAAACTCCAGACCTAAAGTTCTTTTACAACAAAATCAACGCTCGAGGCTCCGCAATTGTATTCATCAGCTTTGAGGGAATCCCCACGGTGCCGGATGTTCTTTGGGGGCAGCTATACAAATCTCAGAGGTCACTGCGGAAGATGATTCAGCAACATGACTTCACAGTTTTACGCGACGACGTCTGGAGCAACGAAAAAAACTTGAACATATTCATCTTTGAGGTAGAAAACCGTTTTCTTCCAAACATGAAGAGGCATCTTGGTCCACCCCTCAGGAAGAGGATGGAGTGCGAGAACTTTTTGCGAAAACATGTGGGAGCGGACTCCACGGTTTCTGGACCACGCATAGAGGAGGGACGCTGGGTGGTTGATGTGAAGAGGAAGCACACGGATGTGGTGAATCTGCTGAATGAAAAATTGGGGGACTGCGGCAGGAGTGACGGCGTAGCTGAACTTGTTTCCAAAGCTGTTGCCGATTCATTGGAGGTCTTTGTGAACGACGAAGCCTTAAAACTGTATTCTGCCAACCCTGAATTTGCGAAGTTTTTGACAGAATATCTTGAAGGGAAGCAAAGATGGCTTACATGAAAAGAATCGAGTTTACGTTAGAGCATGATACTACACAATAGTTATCATTACAGCAGCTTTGCATAGTTAGCCCTGAAACTAGTGTATAAGGCAAGCCGATGATTTCGGAACATTAGTAGGCGTATAGATTCCCGTAAGGACGAAACGAAACAGGAACTAGTTTGCTAAATTTGCTCTCCAAGATTTTTTCAGCGTCTAATCCGTAGTAGCTGCAGAACTCGTCAACCAAACTCCCGAGCATTCTATAATCGTCTTCCCTAAGATCTGTAACTTCAACCTCTTCTCCCAAGTGACGCACTTCGCCCCGAATGTACATTGTTCCGCCATGCATCCCAGTTCCCACAAACCTAGCATTGTGACAGCTTCCATTCCTCATGTTTATTCCCAACACCACCAGCACGCCTCCAGCCATGTATTCTCCCAGAAAATCTTGGGCTGTTCCACCGATCACTATTGCGGGTCGTTTGCCAAGGTATTCTTTCATGTGTATCCCAACGCGGTATCCAGCATCGTCCCGAATGAAGATCTTTCCGCCCCGCATCGAATGCCCAACTAGGTCACCGGCACGTCCGTGAACAACTATCTTCCCGTGATCCATTGTGTTTCCGCAACCGTCCTGAACGTTTCCGTGAACAGTAATGTTTACGCCTCTCATGAAGGCTCCCAGATCATTACCCGGAGTTCCGTAAATGTCGATGCTGAGGCGGTCGTCAAGGTCGGTGCCGATGTATCGTTGACCGTAAACGTTGCAAATCTCAATTTTTTCGATGCCGTTACCATCCAGACTCCTGAGCAGACTGTTAAGGTCCCGATAGTACACTCCAGTTGCATCAATCATTGCAACATTCTTTTTCAGAATCAAATTCTTGGGTACGTTGTTTATTGAATCTTTCAATACCATCTTTCTACTCACCAACCATTCTTACACCTAAGATTTTCAGTTCCGTGTCACTCAATCCTACGCCTCTGAGAAGCAAACGGTTGCCCCTCACGCTCTCGATGGCGTTTATGCCCATTCCACCCATCATCTCCATGATTTCTAGGCTCCATCCACGAAGAAGACCCACAAGCCTCTTCGCCCCAATGTCCGGATTTATCCTCTTGGTAAGCCACAGGTCAGTCGTTGCTATGCCCCAAGGACACTTGCCAGTGTAGCACTTCTGGCAAACCGTGCAACCTAACGAAACTAGAGCTGCGGTTGCAATGTACACGGCGTCGGCGCCCAAAGCTATAGCCTTGAGAACGTCAGCGCTGCTTTTGATTCCGCCCGCAGCGATAATGGAGGCTTGGTTTCGTATGCCCTCGTCCCGTAACCGCTGATCAACAGCTGCAAGAGCCATCTCGATGGGAATTCCAACGTTATCACGTATTATTCTGGGCGCGGCTCCTGTTCCTCCTCTTACACCATCCAACACTACAGCGTCTGCGCCGGCTCGGACTATGCCGCTGGCTATGGCTGCTGAGTTGTGCACCGCAGCGATCTTCACGAAGACGGGTTTTGTGTAGTCTGTTGCTTCTTTCAGTGCGTAGATTAACTGTCGGAGGTCTTCGATGGAGTAGATGTCATGCTGTGGAGCAGGTGATAGGGCGTCTGTTCCGAGGGGAATCATCCGTGTCCGGGAGATTTCTTCGCTTACCTTTTCTCCTGGGAGATGACCGCCGATGCCGGGCTTCGCTCCTTGTCCAATCTTGATTTCGATTGCTGCTCCCGCATCGAGGTAGTCGGGGTGTACACCGAAACGTCCAGACGCTACTTGGACTATGACGTGGTCTCCATATTTGTACAGGCTCTTTTCGAGTCCTCCTTCGCCTGTGTTGTAGAAGGTGCCGACCTTGCTGGCTGCTCGGGCTAGAGACTTGTGAACGTTGAGACTTATTGAACCATAGGACATAGCTGAGAACATGATGGGCGTCTCAAGTTGGAGCTGAGGAGCCAGTTTAGTCTTCAGCACGACTCCGTTACCTGCATCCGTTTCTAAGTCAAGTTTGTCAGGTTTTGAGCCAATGTAGGTTCTCAGTTCCATTGGTTCTCTAAGCGGGTCAATGGACGGGTTGGTGACTTGGCTTGCGTTCAGCAGAAGCCTGTCCCAGTATGTGAGGTTGGGTTTGTCGCAGCCCATGCCAGTGAGAACAACGCCTCCAGTTTCAGCCTGCTTCTTTATGCCAGTAATAGCTTCTTGTGTCCAGTTGGCGTTAGACCTGTAATGGTTAGGGTTTATGGCTTGAGTTGGACAGAAGGTGGCGCATCGCTGGCAGTTCACGCAGTTCTCGTTTCTGCTGTGCAGGATGTCATCTTCCTCATCGTAGTAATGAGTCTCATAGCTGCATTGGTTCACGCAGACTTTGCAGCGGATACAGCGATCCTGATTTCGCTCAACTATATACTCTGGGGAAACGTAACTCTTCAACGCCATTCACCTCCTAAGCTAGAACCTCCACTACTTCGAGAGATTCGAGTCTTCCTATCACAGGCTCTCCGCCTCTTGGACTCCAAACATTATCCAGCATAGGCGAAACTAACCGTATCGCCGACTCCTCCGAGGACAAAAACAGAAAATCATCCTTCTCTGCGGCTGTGAGGGGACGAAGCTTAATCCTGTCAGTGAGTCCAATCATCTCGCCTTCATGAGCCACTACGATAGTGAAGGGCCCGTTCATCAAGAGACTGCCATATGTCTGACGCAGAGCCCTCATAGCAAGTTCACTCTTTGGCTCCAAAGTCTCGATTTCTGACCATAAGGGCGGAGCAAGAATCTTGGAGACTATCTCGATGGGCAAACCCTGCCGTCTCATCAGGAGGTCAAAGGCGTAAGCCATCACCTCTGTGTCAGTCTGCATGGTGCACTTGTATCCGAACATCTCCAAGTAGCGCTTGTTGATGCCGTAGGATGAGATTTCGCCGTTGTGTACCACAGTCCAGTCTAGGATGTTGAAGGGGTGAGCCCCTCCCCACCAACCCGGCGTGTTCGTTGGGAACCGCCCGTGGCAGATCCACATGTATCCCTTATACTCCTCCAAGCAGAAGTACTCCGCCACATCTTCCGGAAAGCCAACTCCCTTGAAGACTCCCATGTTTTTTCCGCTTGAGAAAACGAAGGCTTTGCCGGTTTCTGTGTTGATTTGCATAACCTTCTCCAGAATGTAATCGTCGGCTGCTTGGCTCTTCGTTTTGGATGTTTTGGGTTGAAGGAAGTACCGCCACATGATAGGAGGGTCTCTAACGTTAGCTTCCTGTGTTGGCATCTCCTCTTCGTTAAGGATGTTGAAGCTTTCGCTGAGCAGACGGTCTGTCTTCTTTTTTGCTTCTCTGTCGAGATACATGATTTGGAATGCGTAATCGTCCCTGTATTCTGGGTAGATGCCGTAAGCCGCAAAGCCGCCACCCAGCCCGTTTCCTCGATCATGCATGTTTGCGATGGCTCGGACCGGGTCTTTCGCTGAGAACCGTTCACCCTTAAGGTTCATCATGCCGAATAGGGAGCAGGCATCAAAGACCTTCTCGTCATTGTATGGATTATTGGTTTTACTTAGGTCCTTTATCCTAATTCACCACAAACAATTTTTGTCTTAGCTGCTCCGGCAATGTTACGATGCCAAAATCCTCGGAGAGAAGTTTGTCCTTGATTTCACTCACATCAACACGGTTCTTCAGCAGATGGAAGAGTATCCCAGCTTTCTCGATGTCTCCCAAGAAGATGAAACCCACAATCACGTTATCCTTGACTAGTATCTTCTTGTACACGATTTTTTCAGGTTGATGCTCAACCAGCACGTCATAATTGCCGATATCTTCAGGATGTGTATTCCCCACGGCGATAATGGGCAGATCGAAGTATTTCAGGGAACTCATAACGGTTCCCCCAGCATATTCTGCTTTCTTCCCTGCCATGTTGTAGCCTGCCACTCGTCCTCCTATATGGGCTAGAGGCCATAGGGGTAAGACGCGGTTTCCGTTGATTAGGAAGTCATGAGCTTCTGCGACGTCTCCGCACGCGTACACGTCAGGTATGTTGGTGCGCATGAACCTGTTCACAACTATTCCTCTGTTCAATTTCACTTCTGTTTCTTTGATGAGTTCTGTGCGTGGAATGACTCCAATAGCGACAACCACTAGGTCGCAGGGGATTTCCTTGCCGTCAGTCATCACCACTCCGCCTACGGAACCCTCGTTGTCTTTTCTTCCCAGAATGCGTTGAACGGTTTGACCAGTGATTACTGTGACTCCGGCTTCGCTGAGTACTTTTTCCGCTATCTCTGACGCCTTATCGTCTAAGATTAGGTTGAGGATGTGTTCCTCAAGTTCCACCAAGGTTACATTTATTCCACGTTTCACAAGTGCCTCAGCTGTACTTACGCCGATGAGACCCCCCCCAATAACCACGGCACTCTTTGACTGCTCCAGCTTGGACTCTAAACCTTTTGCGCTGGAGAGTTCTGTGAATGTGAAGACTCCGTCTTTTTCTCCGCCCTCCATCCTTGGAACAAAAGGTCTGCCGCCAGTGGCGATCAGAAGCTTCTCAAAATCGACTTTGGTTCCGCCTTCGAGTTCAACTTGCTTTTTTGTGAAATCTATGTTTACTGCAGTTCTTCCAGTTAAGGTCTGGACATTGTTTTTCTTCCAGAATTGGTCGCCTCGGTATTTCATGGTTTCCAGAGTAGCTTCTCTGCTGATGTATTCGGAGATCATGGGGCGGGAATACTGGGGGAAAGGCTCTTCAGAAATGACGGTTAACTCTCCCATAGGATCCACTTCCCTGATGGCTTCAACTGCTCCGATGCCTCCTGCTGAGCCGCCGATAATCACGTATTTCGCCATTACTGTTTCACCTCTTTGCAGACCAGCGCCTCGTTGGGGCAGTTAGCTACGCAGGCTGGGATTTCCAAGTTTGGGCAGAGATCACACTTTACAATAATTTTGCTTGAAGTATCAGGTTTTATGGCACCGTATGGACAGACCATGATGCAGGTCCAGCAGCCTATGCATTTTTCTGCGTCATGCATCACCAGTCCGGTTTTCTTGTCTAGGGTCATGGCGCCGGATAGGCAGGCGTATACGCAGGGTGTGTCTTTGCATTGCTGGCACCTGATCGAGATGGAGTATGGTGTGTTTGTTTCCGCTCTTACTCGGCTGAGTGGTCGGGGTTGTTCGCGTCTGTATGCTTTTATTGGGTCTTTGGATTTGGAGTGTTCTATTATGCAGTGGACTTGGCAGAGACCGCATCCTATGCATGCTTCTTCTTTGATTGAGACCCGTTTCATTGTGTTTTATCCCCAATGATTGATAGGCATACGGCAACCTATTGCCGTAAACAAACCACCACACACGCTTATAAACGTTTCCAAACAAATAGACAGACAGGTCGTTAGCCATGACCTGCTACTTCAGGCACCTAAAAACAATCTTTGAAAAAGCAGGAGTAACAATAACAAAAGAAAACAGACAAGATGTTGATAGAGCTATCCACAGCACCGTTGGAGTCGAATACAAGAATTGCTCAGCCACTTGGAAAGAAGTGAAGAAAAGAATAGCAGAAGACGAGGAAAACTTTGTAAAGGCACTAAAAAGAGAATTAGCGAAAAACTAACTGTTCTTCCTTAAGTTTTGGGTGTTTTGATGAACGACACAATACTGATTGCCTTCCTTTTTTCTCTAATCGCAGGACTGTGTACTGGACTTGGCAGTCTAGTGGCATTCTTCATAAAAGACTTTAAACACAGGTATCTTTCTTTGCTGATGGGCTTTTCTGCTGGTGTCATGATACAAATCTCATTCATGGAGCTCCTGTTCTCGGCAGTAGTGGAGATGGGATTCCTAACTGCAAACATCTCATTTTTCTTAGGCATCGCAACAATAGCCGCAATCGAGTTTTTGATACCACATGAATACAAAGAAGAAAAGCTAACAGATAAAGAAAAGAAAAACAAAAGGCTAATGAAAACTGGAGTTCTTGTCTCAGCAGGAATAGCAATCCATAATTTTCCAGAGGGAATTGTCACCTTATTTGGTGCCATTAAGGGCATACATCTTGGCCTTGTGCTGCTAATCGCCGTTGCTCTCCACAATATACCTGAAGGAATCTCAGTATCGATCCCAATCTATTATGCAACAAAGAACAGAAAAAAAGCATTCCTCTGGTCACTTCTCTCAGGAATCTCTGAGCCAATCGGAGCAATAATAGGCTTTTTCGTTCTATTTCCCTTCATCAACCCCTTCGTACTTAACATGGTATTAGCATTTGTTGCAGGAATCATGGTCTTCATAAGCTTCGACGAGCTGCTACCACTCTCCCTAAGCCACGGAGAAGCCCACCTAGCAATCACAAGCCTTTTCCTAGGCATGCTCACCATGACCGCAGTTCTATTCCTCCTAGGATAAAAACAACTCTAGAGAAGTAGATGATGGGCTTGGAGAGATTTGAATCCCACCCACAGTGGAGAAATCTCGCGGACCCTTCCCGCAACCTCCCCTTTTTTGTTTAAAAAGTAAAATTTTAACCCCGAACCCAAATCTTATATTTTGAGTAAAAACAAACGTCAAACTCTTAACAAATAGAAGAATAAATTGGAGGCTTCCCTTTGAATATCGAAATGGGCTTGTCTGGCTTTCTCTTTTGGTTTATTATAATTACTAACATTGCAAGTGTGAGATTTGGTTACGAAACATTTAGTGATTTGGACTCAGACGCTAAACTGCAAAAGATTAACAATGATCCAAAAAAATTTAGAATATGCTTCGTATTAATTCTCATAGAGCACATTAGCATAATTGCTCTTGCTGTAATGCTGTTTATTGCTTTCAGTCCATATAACATAATACTTGCCATTGTTTGGACAATCTTTCGAACAGCAGAAGGCTTGATCCAAATCTACAATAAAAAAAACTACTGGAGACTTCTCAACATAGCAAGACAATACTCAGGTACTAGTGGTGCTGAAAAAAATGCGTTAACTGATTTAGGTCGTAGCATTCTCAAAACAAAAAACTCTAGTTTCACATTCGCACAAATCTTATTCTCCATTGGTACGCTCGCATACTCAATCCTATTTGTTGCCTATGGGGTTGTACCAGCAATTATTGGATGGCTAGGAATTGTTGCCAGCATTCTCTATGGCTTCGGTAGCGGGATAACACTTGTAAAACCTAACTTTAAAGTCCTGTGGAGCTTCGGGGGTCTGTTAATTTTGCTTTTTGAAATAGTCTTAGGAGGATGGCTATTATTTTCTCCAATAATTTAGTAATTATAACCTTCGGGAGGTGAAAAATGAGCTTAAAAGAGACTTTGAAGGAATGCTTGGGTTGGAGTTCACCAATTGGTTTAGGTGTGTTTTTTATGGGAATTGGTATCTTAATCTGGGGCGGAGCAGTAGCTCTCCAGATTCTAACTAGCATTTGAGAAATTTGAATACCTATTTAACTTTCTTTCTTATTTTCCTAATCAATTGATTAACTGAGTAGAAGAGAGAGGTTAAAATTTAATTCCCAAACCCAAACATGCTTTTACTTTTACACACTCTCTTACTCTTACTCACTCTCATAGAAAACCCGCACGCACACGTCACAAGCGACATATTGTAAATTAATATCAACACGATTCAGTTTTTAATGGAAAATAATATTTGGTGATAGCTAATTTTGGTAACTAAGCTTTAAACTGTTATTCCTCAGGTTTACTCCATTCTGTTTATCCCCAAAAAAGGGTTATTCCTCATTGTTTTTTCTTCATTTCAAGAGTTCACCTTACAGTCTACAATTCTTTAAGCTGACTTTTTATAGTTTGCACATCAGGGGTGTCTAAAGAGAATACTGATCCGGAACCAATTTTTTCTTTCGCTTTTATTTCATTTTCACTTAAAGCTCGATTCCAAACTTCGATAGAATATATCTCTGTGGCGTTAGAGTAAAGGTGAGTTTTAATGAAATTTTTATACGATAAGGAAATTGGTGAAAAAGAAGTTCCGTTCACTCCTTTGAGAGTATTTGACATGAGAATGCCATTGATGTAAATCTCTGCTCTAAGAGCATCGACATCATATACAAACGTTAACTTCAGACGTTGCCAGGAGAATTTAGAAACGTCGACACCTGAAATCCAGCGGTATCCGTCAACGGAAAATAATTCAAGGTAAATATCTCTGGAATCGCCATATCGAATATTTACTGCATCATCAAGACTAACAATCGTTTCCATTTGAGGAATAATCTTATTAATCAAAGAAATTTCAACAGTCACAGTTCTGTTATTCAATTTTTTATTTTCAATGCTGAAATTTTGTGGATATTCGTTGATTACTACTTCATTCAAAGATTCTGTTCTTTTAGTTATTCTATACCAATTAGACAGGTTCATCACGCTTTGACAAACTTCAGCAGGGGCAATATGGCTATTTTCGAGATTCTCCAAGATTAGAAATGCTTGATTTTTACAAAACTTTGGGTCTTTGTTGAATATTGTCTGGTTCAAGTAAAAGTCATACACTCCTTCGGAACCAATGAATGCAAAGTTATCTTGAATGTATCGCTGGAAAGTCTGCTCTTGATGTTGATACACGTCAGGAGTTATTGTTAAAACAAACACATTCCGTTTTTGTAGAGCAATAGAAAAGGATTCCTGATTGGTAAAGTAGTTAAAGCCTTCATACTCTTTGTTAATTGCATCCCATTTGTAAAAGTCGTAATATGAAATGGTGGGTATTTCTTCGTAGAAATAAACGGCTGGAGATTGAACCAGCGAGTAATATGTAATATTTTGATCCAATAACCCATTCTTTTCATTGACTTGATGAAATCTATTAATGAATTGGCCTGCAAAGACCGAGTCCAAATTTCCATAACAATCAATTTCTCTATAGATTCTACTAGAACCTACACCATAGACGCTAGTTGTTTGCCATATCGAAAAGATTATTGAGCATATAAAGAAGATCGAGAAAAAAGTCGCAAAGGCTTTTCTTCTCTTCTCTAAAACAAATTTTGTTACGAAAACCAAAGACAGGATTATTATGGGAAGAAAATAATAATTGTGATACATATGTCCTATATTGTGTCGAAACGCGAAAATGAAGTAGATACTTCCTCCAAAAAGGAACGCTAAAATTTCTATGTTAATTTTTCTCTCATATGCTAAAATAATGATCATTACTGGAACAAATAGAAAAATCAGTCCTAGTGAAGACATGAGTGAGTTCTCAAAATATTGGATAATCAAGTTTTCAGTTTGGCCGTAATGCGTTGAAGCCAAAGTGGGGGATTCCATCAGGCGAAGAAATTGGAACTTTAAGGGTGAATATTCTGGGACCATAAGTTGTGTTAACATTATGGGGCTAAGAAATCCCAAAAATAATGTCAAAATGCTAAAGATCGATTTTATTCCAGCATTCTTTTGTTGCTGTCTTTTTGTGATTCGTGATGTCGTCAAAAGAAAAGCCGGAATATAAATTGCAAATATCTGTCTTGTCGCAATTAGTGCTCCAAGAATTATAAAAGCGAATATGCCGTATCGATATTTGCCTGTTTCAGCATATTTTATTGTCAGTAACCATGAAAAAAGAAAAACAGCTAATGCGAAAGGCTCGAGTTGAAATTTTGTCCCGAAATAGAGAATCAAAGGTGAAAACAAAAATCCAATAGCAGCAACGTATGCGCACCATTCATTTTTTGAAAGCTTCATTGCGATTTTGTATATAAAAAAGGAAGAAACCAATGTTGCAACTAGAGAAAAAACTCTGCTGATCAGTAAAAATGTTTCACTAGTGTATTCAAATATAACGTTGGGAATGTAATGGAAGATGTATGAAGCCCAAAAGAATAGATATCCAACGTTGTAGTCTGGTCTAAAGGGGTCAAAGGCAGCTTTGAAAACAAAAGGGTTTCCGCCTTCTTGCATATACTTAGCCAGCGATAAATAAACAGATTCATTCCAAGAGTGAATTCCTACAATTGGGAGAGGTAACACAAAAAACAGCTCAAAAACAATATAGCTGAAGATTAAAAGCGGCAAAATTGTTTTTTTTCTTAAAAGAAGAAATGCTATTTTATCTGTAATGAATTTTGTTCCCATTCAAATCCCTGTTCTAAACTTTAATCCATCAATTATTCCTCGCAAGTAAAACTGCGCAATGTTTTCTCTTCGTCTAAAAGGGAGAGATGAATCAGAAAGAATAACTCCTAAATAAATGGCTGAAATTAGCGGCAGAAAAACTGTGAGAAAAATTACGAATTCAGATAGTTGAGAATACTTGCGATGAAACAAAACTCTGTTGCGTGCAACATAAAATGCTCTTTCAGGAGTTTGAACGTGAAAGCTTCTGGTTCCGCTTAGCTTTTTTGTTGGCAAAGGAGTATCATGGCAAATTCGAGCTGTTGGAACTAGACCAATTTTGAATCCAGCTCTTTGGACTCGTTTACAGAAATCGCCTTCGTCATTGTGAATGGGAAAGATCTTTTCATCGAATAGTCCCACTTTTTCGAACACTTTTCTGCGAATCATGAAAGCGTTTGGAAATTCATCAGATTCGACAATTCGATTGATGTTGACATGTTGCAGGTCTCTTTCTGGAAAACTCGTGAGGCTAGTGATGTTACTTCTTTTCACTCTGCCGCACCACACCCGTGAGGGGGCATCAAAATAATACATCATTGGTCCCGCAACACCAAGGTCTGTCATTCTGTTCATTGCATTAACTAGCTCACTGACCGTATTCTCTTCAACTACGTTATCGTCGTCGATGAGAAAAATCAAATTGCCGTTGCAGTTTGAGATTCCAATGTTTCGTGATCGCGCCAGTAGTTGTTCTTTTTTGTTTCTGATTATGTGGGCGTGAAGAAAAGTTCGTTTCAGTTCTTTGGAGGTGCCGTCTGTTGAGGCGTCATCTACGACGATCACTTCTAGTTTGTCTTTAGGGTATCTGCTCTTTAGGATGGAGTTCAGGAGTCTTGTTGTTTTTTCTTTTCGGTTGTATGTGGGAATTACTATCGAGACCAAAGGTTTAGTGTTCATTTGTTATATCCCAACTGGTTGTTCTGATGGGGCTAAGTTGATGGTTTTCTGTTTTCCAATCCTTATTTTGAATAAAGGTTTCGAGAATCGTTTAACGATTATGACTGTAGAATATGAATTGGTGATATTTTTGATTCAAATTCCGAATCTGATTTCGATTCGTATTCAAAAGAAATCCTTAAATGCTTTAAATGTCGTATTTATTACGATATAATATGTGATATAGGATGATGACATATGAAAACGAATCACAGACTACATGGCAAAATTCTTGTGCTACTAATGATTACAACACTAACATTGACGGGAATGCTGATTCCTCAAACAGTGCTTGGTCAATCGCAAGACGAAGAAGTTCTCACCTTAAACTGTAACGGTGACACTTACACCGATGAGCAAAACAGTGCGACGAATTATGGTAATGCCTCTACTTTACTAGTAAAATCAAGCACTAGTGGAAATGCCCGGACATATATTGGATTTCCCTTCGAAAATATTCCATTTGGCTCAGTAATAGTAAATGCTTCACTTACTGTTTACATAAATCAATCCTCCTCTTCCTTAAGGAAGTTAGTGGTACACCGAGTGGACCAACAATGGAACGAAGATACAATGACATGGGAAAATCAACCATGGTGGGCTCAAGACATTGACACAGTAACTGTTTCTCCGACTGCAACTCGAGTGACTTTTGATGTAACCCCTGTTCTTAGAGAATACTCAAGCATGGGATGGCCTTTAACCGGCTTTGTTATCAGAGATGAAATGGAATGGGATTGGAGGAGTTCAACGCTTTCATTGGCTTCGAAAGAAAACCCCTCACAATCCGGCGCTGTACTCAATGTAACAGTAAGCTACGCGCCCACCTTCATGATGAACGTAATGCCAGATTGGACCAATGGATTTGCAGGTGATACTTTATCTTTCAATTATTTGCTGGCATCTCTCAATGCGTACGAAGGAACTGTTACGTTATCTTTTAAGGGACTTGATTCGACAATGACTGGTGTGTTTGACTCAAATAGAATAACTCTTTCACCTGGAGATGGAAGATTCGGTTCGTTCACAATAGCTACAACACTAAATACCCCCGCGACTAAGTATAACTTAAGGATCAATGCTACTGGGACCACTCCTACAGGGGAAACTTCATCTCAAGTATGCGATTTCGTTGTAGAAATGGATTCTATGGTCGTGCTGAGAGACTTGCCTTATTCGGTTCAGAACAACACGGTTTTTCCAGTAACCATCGATTATTACAGTGGTACAATAGATGCTGTCAGTTTCGTAATCGAGGAACAACTACCACAATATTGCAGCTTAGTTGAAACTGCGACTCCTGGTGAACTTAACATAACTATGCCTACTGCAAGTGTGACAGCTTACACTTGGAACACTACAGGAAATTCTGAAACATTGAAGCTTCTCGTCGCTAATACCAGTTCACTCGAGTCATTCAGCATTACATACTGGGTTCAGTTCCTCTATGCTGATGGTGGTCAAATGCCAACTTGGCTGAATTTCCAGGGTCGTTACACATACTTGCAATCAGACGGTAACAAGTTGGATGACAATACATTGGGAGATAATGGAGTCGAGATTCCAATCGGATTGCCCGGAAATTTCGATGACGACGGCCGAATCGACGATTGGGAAATTATTGAAGCTATAGGCCAATGGATACGAGGACAGCTCTCAGACGAAGATCTGCTTTCCTACATACAGCTGTGGAAGACTACATCGATTCAGCAACCTTCACCCTAAAACTAGGAATGAGGACCCTTTCCTCAATCCCCTTATTTTTTTTATCAACCATATTTTTCAGAGCACAGTTCAACTTGCCAATAGATGACTAATAGAAACTCTGACGAATTACGCATCCATAAGCCGTAGAATTGTATTCAAAAAAATTTCAGCCGTTTTATCCCAACTAAACTGCCTAGAATATTCCAAGCTTTTTTGACTCAGCTGATTCCTAAGCGAATGATGCCTAAGAACCCTTACAATCGCGTCAGCAAGATTCTCGACACAACCACTTTTCACAAGCAAGCCTGTTTCATTATTCTTAACCGAATCACATAATCCACTCACATCATAAGCAACACACGGCGTTCCCAGCGCATTAGCTTCAATGACATTTAGGCCCCAACCTTCACGAACACTAGGATTAATCAGTACCCAAGCTCGTTCAACCATATTTCTTCTCTCCCTATTAGGAAGATTACCCAGAAATCTAACTCCGTCAGATGCCATTCTCTTTAATTCTGCTTTTAGGGGGCCTTCTCCAAAAACCCAAAGCTCTGCTTCAGGAATTTTATCCTTTACTAATTCAAATGCTCTAACAGCATGATCAGGACGCTTAGCACGCTTCAAACGTCCAGCATAAACAATAACCGGATATTTTTCTTTCTTAGAAACTGTGTTCAAAGGTTTGAAGTTTAATCCTTCAGGAACCTCAAATATTCTCTTGAAACCTAATTTAGCTAAATCTTGCTTTGTGCTTTTCGAAACTGTGAATGTTGGAATATCTGTATAGTTCTTCAGCCATCTGTTTTCAAGAAAATAATAGCCAAAGTAATTTATGGGGAAAGATGTCTCATAAAACCAGTATTCCCTAGCTAACTGGTGAATAAGCGCGACAACTAATTCGCCATTATTGATAAACTTGGGTGTTAGGAAAGGTTTTGTATTGATTTCGTCAATGACAACATCGTAGTTCTCCTTTGAAAAACACTTCTTATAATACTCTTTCGCCCTTTTATAAACTGAGAATTTTCCACCTGCTCTCATAATTCGGACTTCATTACTTGTTTCTTCACTTTTGCAACCTTGAAACTCGGAAGTAAACAAAGTAACTTCATGACCTTGTTCAGTCCAGAGTCTAGCAACTTCTCTAGTGAAAATCTCAGCTCCACCTGCTGCAGGGTTAAGCCAACAACGCCAATTAAAAATCAAGAACTTCAAGGTCAAAATCTCTTTTGGTAGTACTTCTTGATTCGGAGTCTATATGATATTCCAAGCAGGTCAAGGAACATTTGCCAAATGTCCTTAATATTAGGTTTATTGCTTATCTTCAATTTAACCGGTAACTCAACGACGTTCAAACCATAAACGTAAGCCAAAACCATAAGTTCCACATCAAAAGCATAACGTTTGACACTTAACTGTTTAAAAATTCCACTAAAAACATCGCGACGAATGGCTTTGATGCCGACTTGCGTATCGTTAATCTTTACGCCTGTTAGCAATCTAGTCAAAATATTGAAACCGCGGCTCAAAAATCTTCGAAGAATAGTCGTTTCAACAACAGACTCAGGATGGTGTTTAGAACCGATTACTATATCTCCAAACCTTAAGGCTTGAATATAATTGCCAACTTGTTTAACGTCAAGATCTAGATCGCTATCTAGAAAGACAACGGCATCTCCTTCAGTTCCAAAAAACCCCGTTTTAACCGCAAAACCTTTTCCCAAATTGCGGTTATACGCAATAATTTTTACATGTCCATTTCTTCTAGCATATTTCCACGCCTTCAAACGAGTATTATCTTCACTTCCATCATCGACTACTACGATCTCATGATTCAGGTAGCCATTTCTGAAACTGGACTCCAGCCGCTTTAAGCTCTCTTCGATATATTTGCCTTCGTTAAATGCCGGCAGCACAAACGAGACTAGAGCCTTCTCTTTTAGCACGCTAGTAATCAGCCCCGGGCAAAGCTGTGTCTCCGAGCTAAAATGACAACAATAATTACAGCTGCAACCAAGACTGCTCCTATGCTTGCTATGATGTGAATCGGTATTGTGGAGTCGATAGATTTTTCCTCTTGGATCTCTGTAGTTGGAGATTGAATCTTTGTAGTTGGAGAAATGCCTGCTGCTTCTGTTTCTGTGCTCACCGCTTTCCAGTACCCATCAATGGTGTAAGTGTTTTCATTGAAGTTTATTGGGACCTCCACTGTGTAGTGTATTGTTAGTTCTTTTTTCTGTTCGAGGCTAATGAAAAGCCACTTGACCTCATTTGCAGTTTCATTAGTTTTAACGGCGCTAGCTGGAGGATTTGAATATGAGTTTACAAACTTAAAATCGCTAGGAATACGTTCAGTTATAATCAATCCTACGATATTTTCCGTAAAAGAATAATTCAAGGTTATATTGACAAAACTTTCAGTGCCTGTCCCCTTCTCCACATGTCTTGATGATTCAATTTCAATAGATGAAGTTTCAGTGAACGCGGGGTGAACAAACAAAAAGAGTAATGAGAGAAAAATGAAAACAAGGGAAACCATTCTCATGAGAATTCCTCAAATCAAAATTGTATGCCAAATAATCGTTTCTGCAAGCCTATCTAACATAGCGTCAAACGTTTTTTCCTCTCCTTGAAAGTTTGTTGTTTTTAAACTACAATGCAAGGCTTGCTGAAAAGATGTGATTGCTGAGCTTTGACAAAAGTATCCTTTAGCTTCTTTGTTTTTCAATATTGAAACCACCTTTTAGGCAGTTCCTTCAAATATCCTAGTCAAGTTAAAGCATTTATGAACCGAAAAGTTGAATTATCAGTATCTCTAATTCAGATTCAGAATCCAACTATATGCTAAAATGCGAGCGGTTACGGGCGCAACCTCTATCAGTTGAATTTATTTCGCACATTTTTAGTCACTTCTTTTCTGGAAGTATGTTTAGTCACTTTCGTCTTCGTCAACACAATAGAAACCAGTTTCAAGCAACGTAACTCGTTACTATTCAGGATAAGCTTCCCATATTGTAACGAAACATTACTAAATATATCAAGAACTTTAATTCAATTTTTTTAGTACATTCGACTCTTAGGAAATCCATGAAGTTAAGTTATAGCTACAAACTGTTTTGCTTGTGGCATCGTTCAATTTTATGCCTCCGGTATTTCCTTCCAAAACATTGACGTTTGTTATGGTGTTGTAGCCTCCTGTATCGACGCTTTCGTAGATGCCCCAAGCGTGATTTGTTCCCTTAATTTCTACATTGTAGACTTGGCAGTGTTTGGTTTGGTAGAGGAGAATTCCGTTAAAAATTCCAGTTCCATTCTGAGAATTGTAGGCTACTTTGCAGTCATGAATTCGAACATGTTCTATGCGGTTTGTTAAGTTATATCCGGCTAAGCCAATTCCTGTGTAGGTGTTGTTAAGAGCATTCACCGAAAGATCGATTTCATATGGGTATGGATAATTGTGGTTTGGTAAGAAACCTCCTAGTTTAATGCCTTCTTCTCCATTTCCAATCGAGTAACCTTGGATCGTTAAGTGATGGTTAGATTCATCATCATTGAATAGTTGGTTTCCGGCGTAAATGGCAATGCCAATCTTGCCGTTATAGTTAGCTTGTGCATTCTTCAGATCAAAATAATGATTTCCGCGAACAAAATATATCCCATGCATTGTATTGTTGATTGCATACAAATTATTCCCAGTGATTTGTTCACAATCCCAGAAACTGATGCCATGTCGACTTGCGTTGATGGCGTAAATATTGTTCAATTTTATGTTTGTACAATAGCTTGTGTATTCTCCGGCAATTATTAAACCGTCTTCATCTATGCCGGAGCCTCCGAAACCATAACCACTTTCTAGTAGAACTGCTTTGTCGACTGTGATGTTATAGCTGTGGTAGCCTATGTATATTCCTGCGGCTCCGGTGCGATAGGTTTCAATGTTTTTGATGGACCCATTATGGCTAGAGGCTACAATGTCAAGGCCTTGATGGTAAGTGTTTTGAATGTATACATTGTTTATAGTGAAGTGTCGTGCATTTGAGAATCGAATACCACTTACTCCGGTTCCTCCGTTTTGACCAGCTTTATTTCCATTAATGCTCAGGTCTGAAACTGTGATGTTTTTAGAGTTTGAATAAATTACGGGTGTATCCGTGTTTGGGGCTAAAAACAGAATTGTTGCTTTTCCTGAACCGATAAGGTAATCGTTGGAATCTAAGATTAGAGGCGCGGATATGGTGAAGTTGTTGTCGTATATGAAGAAAATTCCATCGTTTGCGATTAATGCATTGTTGATGAGTGCTGCTGCGTTTGAGCTTGAGGTTGTGACTTCTGTTTTGCTATTTTTGCTATAGTATATTGATCCGCGTTTCCAGAATGTATATGTGGCATTTTCAGTGAAGTTCTGTTCTGTACTGGTTGATTTTGCTATTGCTCTATTCCAATAAACAGACGAGGCTAACACTCCAAGTATGCATGCAACTAATAGTATGCCGCATATAACTTTTCGTCCGAGTTGTACTTTAATGATTTTTATCCCCTTTTTTATCGTGTAAAAATTGTTTCAGGTTGTGAGTGATCGCAATGCCGACAAGTTTCATGTAAATCCGGACGAACCGGTTAGAATTCATTTTTCCCTCTTTGTCCCCTAGTTTTGCGCCCCCACCGATGTCCACGAATGAGTGTGTTCTTTTTTTGCGGGGTTTGTCCCATTTATTCTTCATTTCTTTGACGATCTATTTCCGAAACTTGATTACTATTTTGGGTGGTAAATAGCCTTCAGGTTTGAGGAGTCTGGAGGGCACTATTGGATCTGCGGTTACTTAGGAGAAGGGCGGAGATGCTTGATGCTGTTTGTACTGGTCTTCATCTTTCTGCTATGAATTCTCAGTTGGCGGAGAAGTATGGCGTTTCGGAGAAGGCATTGTGGATTGACTGGTTGCGGCGGGAGAAGTAGAATGGTGGGCCTGGAGAGATTTGAACTCTCGACCTTTCGGTTATCAGCCGAACGCGACCTTTCGGTTATCAGCCGAACGCTCCAGCCAAACTGAGCTACAAGCCCATAAACACACCATAAAATCTTCCATTTATTAAAGGATTTTCTCCGCATCCCCCAAAACATGCTAACAATTAGCTGCGAACCGAAAACTTCACAACACCAGAAAGAGTGAAATGCCGCTATACTTTAATCACCATTCTAACATCTATTCTCGATAGGGCCCGTAGCCTAGTTTGGATAAGGCGTCGAGTCACCTGAAACGGGTGATGCGCAAGCCTTCGGAGCCGAAGACCCAGGGTTCAAATCCCTGCGGGCCCGCCAACCACACAAGCATTTCAGTATAAAACCTGACCTTCAACACGAAACAGTAAAAATGATTGCTGTCTGTTCTACATTGGATTCCATAAAGGATATATTGCTGGAACATTTTGTGTTCGCTCGAAAACGATAAAGATAGGTGATTGTATGAAAACGGATTCTCTTCCAGTTGAACTAAGATACTGGCCTATAAAACGGTATATGGACACATACAGAAAATCATTAGATGACATAGAAGAGTTTTGGGAGCAAGAAGCAAGAAAACTCGATTGGTTCAGCACATGGGACAGAGTGCTCGACTGGGACATACCCTTCGCAAAATGGTTCCCCGGAGGCATGCTAAACGCCTGCTACCTGTGCGTCGACAAACACCTAAAAACTTGGAGAAGAAACAAAGTAGCCATATATTGGGTAGGAGAAAACGACGAAAAAAGAACCCTAAGCTACTCGCAACTCTACACAGAAGTGAACAAGTTAGCGGCTGCCCTCAAGGAAATGGGCGTAAAGGACGGAGACCGCGTAGCATTTTATCTACCCATGATACCTGAAATGATCATATCCATGCTGGCAACCGCCAGAATAGGCGCAATACACACTGTGGTCTTTTCCGGATTCAGTGCACAGGCTCTCGCGGATCGAATAAACCACACGGAGTCCAAGGTTGTCATAACGGCAGACGGCGGCGTCAGAAGAGGAAAAATCATCAAACTAAAAGAAATAGTTGACGAGGCCGTGGAAAACACGCCGTCAGTGGAGAAGGTGATAGTTGTAAAGAGAACTGGTCACGAAATCAAAATGAAGGAAGGTAGAGACGTGTGGTATCATGAGGCTGCAGAGCACATAGAAAACGCTGTTCCTCCATTACCCGTTGAAAGTAATCATCCCCTCTTTATTCTCTACACTTCTGGAACCACGGGGAAACCGAAGGGTATAGTTCACAGCACAGGAGGCTATCTGGTCTACATAAACTCCATCTACAAATCGGTTTTTGACATACAGGAAGAAAGCGTATACTGGTGCACCGCCGACGTAGGATGGGTAACCGGGCACAGCTTCATCGTCTATGCACCCTTGATAAATGGAGCCTCAATAGTCGTATATGAGGGAGCCCCAGACTATCCGCAGCCCGACCGATGGTGGAAGATAATTGAAGAATACAAAGTAACAACCCTTTACACCTCGCCCACAGCAATAAGAATGTTCATGAGCCTCGGCGAAGAATGGGTCAAAAAACATGACCTAAGCAGCCTAACAATCCTAGGAAGCGTGGGAGAACCAATAAACCCAGAAGCTTGGATGTGGTACTTCAAAATCGTAGGCGGAGAACGGTGCCCCATAGTAGACACTTGGTGGCAAACAGAAACCGGAGGAATAATGATCTCACCGGCACCAGGCATAGGATTAGTTCCACTGAAACCAGGCTCCGCAACATTCCCGCTACCTGGAATAGACGCTGAAGTGGTAGACCAGTACCTCCCGAAGTAAGAGGCTACATTATAATAAAGAAACCGTGGCCTGGAATGCTCATGACCGTGTACAAGGATCCTGAACGGTATAAAGAAACATACTGGTCCAGATTCTCAGGTGCCTATTATGCGGGAGACTACTGCATGAAAGACAATGACGGATACTTTTGGCTTTTAGGCAGAGCAGATGAAGTTCTGAAGGTTGCAGGTCACAGACTGGGAACTGTGGAGCTTGAAAGCGCAATGGTTTCGCATCCGGCAGTAGCAGAAGCAGCAGTAGCCAGCAAGCCTCACGAAATCAAAGGAGAAACAATTGTGGTCTTCGCTGTTCTGAAGGAAGGATATAGTCCAAGCGAGGAACTAGAGAATGAATTGAGAAATCATATGAGAAAGACTGTTGGTCCCCTTGCAACGCCTGAAAACATATACTTTGTTGCAAAACTTCCGAAGACAAGAAGCGGCAAAATCATGCGAAGAGTCCTAAAAGCGCTCGTTTCTGGCCAGTCAATAGGTGACATTTCTACCTTAGAGGACAAGGCTTCCGTGGAAGAGGCAAAACGTGCATTCGAAGAATTCGAAAGAATAACGAAGAAGTAACCTTCTTCGCATAACCTAAAATCGATTAAATGAAGAGGCAGATCAGGAAAGTCTTGCCCTGTTTAGGGTCTTGGTCTGCCACGAATATTTTCTTATTTTTGTTGACTCTCCGTAACCGCACGCTGAGCATTGGTTCTGTTTCACATTATATGCTCTTCTGCCGCAGCGTCTACATCGGATGTGAAGAGTCTTGTGGGCGCGTTTACCAAAAGATGATGTGCCCTTGCTAATTTTTCCCAATGGATGTCACCTTGGGGGAGGAGAAATTATTACCACGTTGTCGCCACGGACTATGATGGCGCCAAGTTTCTTCACGTTTTCCACATCTGTTGTGTCATCTGTTTCATCTAACACTAAGTTGAGGTGCTGATCGAAGCCTTTGAGTTTTCCCCGTAATTTCTTTCCGCCTCTCAATCTTACAAGAACTATTTTTCCGAGACTATCTTCCAAGATTTTGGTGGCCATTTCGCTCATACGAATCCTCTCGTCCA
>SMTZ1_10002052_pt1 | contig 24411 bp, 20 predicted proteins | sample DeeMarSWOR136_30_FD_25667 | JGI IMG/M metagenome (IMG submission 25667) | reverse complement strand
GCACAAATAGCTATCTTCGTGCCCTCCGGCCGGGCAAGTATTGACTCTACTATCTGAGAAGAGTGCTGGCTTGTAATCTCTTTGCCGCACACCCAGCAGTGCGGCTGACCCACACGGGCAAAAAGCAATCTGAAATAATCATAAATTTCAGTGGTGGTAGCAACCGTTGAGCGCGGATTATGCGAGCCGCTACGCTGCTCAATTGCAATAGTAGGCGGCAGACCGGTGATGTCGGCCACCGCCGGCTTTTGCATCTGTTCAAGGAACTGACGGGCATAAGCACTGAGCGACTCGACATATTTTCTCCGCCCCTCAGCATAAATCGTATCGAAGGCAAGTGAGCTTTTGCCTGAACCGCTTATGCCGGTAACGACCACAAGTTTATCACGCGGAATGCTCAGGTTTATATTTTTGAGATTATGTTCCGACGCACCTGTAATCCTGATCGCTTTTTCCGTTCGCTCCGCCATATTTCTTCCTCGCCGGTATAGCTAATGCTTCCGCGAAACATCGACAATAACCCAAACTAATAATTGTAACAAAACACTACAAGAAGGTAAAATGCTTTTAATAACCGATTTTAAGAGGGCTGAACCATAGACAAAAAGCTCTATTTTTCGGACGTAATAAGGAGTAGGATTCTCTGGCCACTACAAAACGCATATTATAGGAGCAAACTTCATTAATAAGCCTTATACTAATTTAATACTAAAATATTTAAATTTAGTATTTGACAGGGATGCCCCCCAACATATATACTAAATTTTAACAAATTAGTATATAATTAGTATATTCATAACTCTTTGCTATTACAGAGGATAGCGCAATGAAAATACCCAAAACGCCACCCAACGAGAAAAAACTTTGGGAACAAGTTAAAAAAAAACCTGAACGCTTTGAACTCATTTTTGGAGCAAGTTCCAGCCCGCTATTTAAAGGGAAATACCTCCATTGGGACAAACTACCTTTTTACTCACCTCCGCAAGGTCTCTCCCACGAAGAGTGGTGGTTTGCCTTGAAGATACGCCGACGCAACTTGTTCAAGCAGCTACCGCTGCTTGACAAAAAGGGAGAGCCATTTAAATATCTTGAGGTCGATCCAATCCCAGAAAGGCTGCACAAGATCGATCAAGGTGCTGGAGGTTTCATTCAGATGCCTGATCAAATCACAAACCCTTACACCAAGGACCAATACTATGTGGGTTCTCTGATCCAAGAGGCGATTACGTCAAGTCAGCTCGAAGGGGCAGCTACCACCCGAAAAGTTGCCAAAGAGATGATTCGGACAGGCCGGCCTCCTCGCGACCGAAGCGAGCAAATGATACTCAATAATTTCAAGACCATGCAACAAATAGGAAAACTCAAAGCCAAGCCTTTATCTAAAGAGCTTGTGTTCGAGATTCACCGAATGATTACAGACAAAACATTGAAAGATTCATCTGAAACAGGCCGATTCCGCAGGGCCAATGAACGTATAGTCGTTGGTGATATGTACAACGAGGTATTCCACGACCCACCCCCAGCCGAACAACTTGAAGATAGGATAACTGCTATGTGCGACTTCGCGAACAGCAAAAGCCCTGCAGGATTTATTCACCCTGCAGTTCGCTCTATGATTCTGCACTTCTGGCTCGCCTACGACCACCCATTTGTAGATGGCAACGGTAGAACAGCCAGAGCTTTATTTTACTGGTCGATGCTCCGACATGGCTTTTGGCTCTTTGAGTTCATCTCCATCTCGCAGATTATTCTCAAGGCACCTATCAAATACGCGCGCGCTTTCTTATACACAGAGACGGATGACAACGACCTAACTTATTTTATTCTCTACCACCTCGAAGTAATTCGGCGCGCAATAGGCCATCTCCACGAGTACATCAGACGTCGAACTGAGAGGCTTCAAGCAATCGAACGCGAATTGCGAGGTGTTGCAACGCTGAATCATCGGCAACGTGACTTAATTAGTCACGCTCTGCGACATCCTCATCACAAATATACAATTAAGTCCCATCAAATAAGCAATGACGTTGTTTACCAGACAAGCCGACTTGACTTGCTCGATTTGGAAAATCGGAGGTTACTCAAAAGCGACAAAGTCGGGAGAACGTGGTATTTCACGCCGGTGAGTGACCTTGAAGAAAAACTGGCTGAATTACCATAAAGACCGTTATGCAAACAAAGAAGTTGCATAGCTGGAACTTGTCTTATTCACAGGCGATAGTTCTACAGAAATGCCTCGCCTGCCAAGTGCAATTTGCACGAATAAAGAAGCCACCAAAACTAATAGCCGGTATCGACTGTGCCTTCAGTAAAAACGGCAAAAAAATCATTGCTGCCGTTGTAGTACTCAAGCTGCCGGATTTCGAATCCGTAGAAACAACAAGTGCTTTACGAAAAGTTCCCTTTCCTTACATACCCGGCCTGCTTTCTTTTCGCGAAGCTCCGGTCTGTATCGCCGCCATCGAAAAACTCAAACGTGAGCCGGATGTATTCATTATCGACGGCCAGGGTATCGCCCATCCTCGCCGACTTGGCCTCGCGGCACATTTGGGTTTGTTCTTCGATAAGCCAACCATCGGCTGCGCGAAAAGCAGACTAACCGGCACATTTGAAGAGCCGTCAATAGAAAAAGGCTCATATAGTCCACTGACAGACAAAGAGGAGGTTATCGGTGCGGTTCTTAGAACGCGCTCCAATGTGGCGCCGGTTTTTGTTTCGGTGGGCAACAAGTGCCTATTAGGCGATGCGATAAAAATAACTCTCGACTGCACAACCAAATATCGACTGCCCGAACCTACCCGCCTTGCCCATCAACTGGTCAGCAAACTACGGCTAAAAGCTTAACCAAAATTGGTAATTGGTAATGGGTGATTGGTAACTTTTGAGCGACAACCATCGACGATCCGGCGCCGTCTGACGGATTTAACCACTCACCATTTTGTTCCTCCGATTAGTGCGACAAGGCGTAATCTCTAAGGACGCGTAGATTTTCGTGCGGGGTGTCACGAACAACTTCACAACCGGCACCAACAATAAAATTGGTGCCGGCCTGATTATGACACTGTTCTATCGCCTTATATATTTGTTCTTCCGTGCCGTTCCGCAGAACCGACACAGGGTCAATATTGCCCAGCAATACCTGCCCCGGCCCCATTTTTTCCCGAGCCTCTGAAACCGGAGTAAGATAGTCCAGGTCGACAATCTCGCAGCCGAGACGCCCCATACCCGCCAGAATCCCCCGCGTGTCGCCGCAGATGTGCAGGCGAACAGCAGCACCAAGCTTGCCAACGCCCTCTATCAATCTTTTTTCATAGGGCCAGACAAATTCTTCGTATAGTTTAGGCCCAATAAGAGAGGCAGCGGCATCTCCGATACCCATTATATCAACACCAGCTTCAATTTGATACTTTGCGAAGTTCAATTCCATTTCAATCACAAATTCGAACAAATCACGGATGAACGCGGGGTCTTCAAAGAAATCCATCATTATGGTATTGATGCCGCGAAGGTCGGCACCCTCGGCACAAGGGCCTTCAATCCAGCCTTCGATTATTTTATCGTCACCTATTTTATCCTTAAAAAGCGCAGCGGCTTTGACCCTGTCGTGCATTCGTCCGCCGCCAAGAACAGCAGGCATTTTCAAATTGGCAAGTTTAGTTTTATCGGTCAGCAATGCGTTCTGATTATCTATGGCCGGCGGAGAATCTTTTGTAAAAATGATTGAGGCCCCGCAATCCGCCGCCTCACGCGTAGGGTCGGATATACAGGATAGATGGTCGATATCAAATTCTTCAGCTACTTTTAATTGTCCCTCGACCAAAATCCTGTGGTCCGTTACATAGTCATAATACTCTCTGCCGATGCGGTCACAGGCAAACTGCATCGTGATGGGCATAAAAGGCAAATGGTCCACCTGTCCCCCTTCGATGAGAGTAAAAATGCGTTCTCGGCCGGTTATATGCTTCTCGTTCATAACATTATGACAGGGCCAACTTCGCAAAAAATCGCAAAACAGAAACCCACCCACTTATTATCTCATCATAGCAGCAGGCAAACCTCACCCTCAAACCTAATTATCCGAAATAACCTTAGCTAATTCTATCACGACCGGCTCAACGGGAACATCAGAATAAGGTCCTTTCTGAGCTGTTTTAACGGCCGCGATTTTATCCACAACATCCATACCTTCAACCACTTTACCGAATACTGCGTATCCCGCGTTGAGATTCTCAACATAATTTAGAGAGTCATTGTTTTTATGATTGATAAAAAACTGAGATGTTGCACTGTCCGGGTCGCTTGTTCGGGCCATCGCGATAGTGCCTCGCTCGTTTTTCAATCCATTGCCGGCTTCGTTGACAATCGGCGGGTATGTTTCTTTTCGCACCATATCCGCCGTGAATCCGCCGCCCTGTATCATAAAGTTCGATATCACCCGATGAAATATTGTCCCGTCGTAGAAACTTCTCTGGACATACTGAAGAAAATTCTTTACCGTAACCGGTGCAGCTTCCTCGTTAAGCTCAATAACTATGTCCCCCATACTCGTTTCCAATTTTACCATCTTCGGCCCAATATCCATATCCTTCGGCTCCTCACTCGTTTTCTCTCTGCAGCCGGTTATAAAAACCACAGCCATCAATAATGTGATTAAAAAAAACTTGCGAATCATTAAATATTCCTCCCGAAACCTCGACTCTAAATACAGCACTTATACAAATTGTATTAAGTTACGGCGCTTCGACCATTTTGCACAAATGGGTGGCAGCCTCAAGCGCAGCTTGGGGATGGCTTTTTGCCTATTATGCCGAGTGCAATATTTAATTACAATTGGTATTAGTTCTTTCTATTTGCTACGTGCTATACTCTATTTTCTCCTTCCACTTGTGTTTTTTGACTGAGGCCAGAATCTTCTGGGCACATTGCAATGCGGCCAGGCCCTCTTCGGCGCTGACCTCAGGCATAAACGCTCTATCGGCAACGGCCCGCAAAAATGCCTCCTGCTGCAGACGAATCGGCTCCTTATCATCTATGTCAAGCTGCTCGATATGCAATAAATCAGGCCAGTTCACCGTCGTCAGGTCAAAATCCCCGGCGCCTCTGTGCTCTTGTATCCACTTGACAACGTTAATATTGGGGTCGGCTTTAATGATAATGCCGCTCTTTTTGAGATAATCAACACTCAAATACGCCTGCCGACTGAATAGTCTCACCCTTCTTTGAGTTGTCAGAGCAAGTCTCGAAGCGGTAATATTCGCAATACAGCCGTTCTCAAAAACAATCCTCGCATTGCAGATATCCTCGTTCTCATCTATGACATTAACGCCAACGGCATCTATTTTCTTAATCTTGCTCGCCGCTAAAGACAGAATAATATCTATATCGTGTATCATCACATCCAGCACCACACCTATATCGGTCGAGCGGAACGGATATGGACTGACGCGGTTGGCCTCGATAAACTTCGGTTCGATATCCAGTCTTTTAATCGCCTGCACAACCGGATTGCAGCGCTCGGAATGACCTACCGCAACAACGCTCTTATGCTTTCTTGCAAGGGACACAATCTTTCTGCCCTCTCTGACATTGGCAGCCAGCGGCTTTTCAATCAGCACCGCTATCTTGTTTTTGATAAATATTTTCGCCAACTTCAGGTGTGTAACCGTCGGAGTCGCTATCGTTACCGCATCAATCCCGTTAAAAGTCGAAACCTGCGACCCCCCGGTCCCCTTTATCCACGAGCTTTTAACGGGGTCAATCCTGTCCAGGATGTCCGCACAATCGGTAAAGGCACAACATCCATACTGATTTGCCAGGCGAACTGCTTTGTCGGCGTCTATATCAACGACGGCAACAAAATCACTTTGTGGAAGCTGGTCATAGACCTTGGCGTGTATCGTCCCCATTTTGCCCGCACCCACAACGGCAGTACGTATCTTATCCATTTTAGTTCCTGGTTACCAGGCTATCAGCCAACCTCATCCCCTGATGTCCTGATGTTCCGATTCCTTACTAATCCAGTCTTAAAGTCTCGAGATATCTGCCAAACTGATGCTCGCTGCTTCTGATTATCGCATCTACCATCGCCTGAACATTCTCATCGAGACCGTCCTCCTGGGCCAGGGCCTTTGCATTCTCCAGCAGTGCGCCGCCCTGGCGGTATAGCCTCTTGTACGCCTCGATTATCTGCTCTTGCTGTTGCTCACTGAAACCTGCCCGTACAAGACCACGCTTATTTACGCCCCGTATCCTCGGTGGATAATGACCGCTGATAATCAAAAAAGGCACAACATCGTGATTAATCCCCGCAAGACCTGCAGCGTAGCTCCATTTGCCAATTGTAACAAACTGATGCAGAGCCACCATCCCGCTAAACCAGGCGCCGGTTTCAATCTTGCAGTGCCCGCTTATGTGCACACAATTACTCATAACAATCTTATCTTCGACTGTGCAATCATGTCCGATGTGCGCCCCAACCATAAGCAGATTATCGTTTCCCACTTTCGTAAAACGCCCCCGATAAAGACTCTGGTGGATTGTAACCTGCTCACGAATGGTATTGTTATCACCTATCACAAGGCCGCCTATCTGGTCGTCCGAACCCAGACCCAGTTTCTGCGGCCTGCCGCCAATCACACAATTGGCACAAAAGTGATTGTTTCTGCCGATATTGACATCTTTGCTTATAACTACATTAGCATCGAGCACCGTATCGGCACCGATTGAGACCCCCCCGTCGATAACACAATTAGGCCCAATGATAACGCCCTCAGCCAATTGAGCGTCTTTATGAACCACCGCGCTGGGATGTACCTCAATCATTGACTATTTTCTATTTTCTATTTTCTATTTTCTATTTTTATTGATTCCGAATTCAGACTTTTTCCCATCGTCGCTCACGCCCTCTCGTCATCGACAAGCATAAATTTGATTTGGGCTTCAGCGACCACCGCCTCGCCCACCATCGCCTTGCACTGGCACTGGGCGGTCCTTTTACGAAGCCGAACCGTCTCAGCCGTAAGGACAAGCTGGTCGCCGGGAACAACAGATTTACGCAACTTTACACCATCCATACTCAGAAGCACCGCTAACTTGCCGGTATGTTCCAGTCTCTGCGCGAACAACAAGCCGGACACCTGCGCCATTGCTTCTACGATAAGAACTCCGGGCATAATAGGCGTGCCGGGAAAATGACCCTGGAAAAACTGCTCATTGAAGCTTACGTTCTTTATCCCCTTTATTCGCGTATCACCTTCGACCTCAATCACCTTATCCACAAGCAAAAACGGATATCGATGCGGCAAAATCCTGGCAATCTGACGAATATCCAAAAGGGCGTCTGTCCCGAACTTTTGCATTCGCTCCCGCTGCTCAGCCGCTTCATACAATTTTTTAACAAGCCGCTGGTTCAATGAGTGCCCGCTCTTATAGGCCACAATCCTGCCAGAAAGTTCTCGACCGACCAACGTAAGGTCACCAATCAAATCAACAATCTTATGCCTGACACACTCGTTAGGAAATCTGTAACTGTTCTTAACCGGTCCGGCCGAGCCGATAACCAGAATATCCCGAGGGCCAACATGTTTGCCCATTCCGCGGGCTTGAAACTGCTTGGCCTCAGCTTCAAGCAAAAAGGTTCGCGCCGATGCCAGATTCTTCTCAAAACTTTCCGGAGCAAGCCGACAGCTAAAAATCTGTCTGCCAACACCCGGGTGACCGGCGTAATCCAGATCATAAGTGATATTTAATCCGTCATCGGCGTATGGCAGGGCGTATATCGATGCATCACCTTCGGTAATACTAATAGGCTCGCTGATAACAAACTCCTTGCACTTCTCTGACTGCTCAACCAGCCCGGCGCGTTTTAGAACCTTGAAATACTCAGCACTGCTGAAATCCGGAGCCGGCAGCTCCGGCCCGTCAACCTCTACAAGCAGATTGTCAATCCCTAATGCATTGATTGCTGCTAAACAGTGCTCGACTGTTTCTATACTTACAGAGCCCTTCTTTATCGTCGTGCGACGGCTTCGCTCAGCAAGATTGGGCGCAACAGCACGAATCCGCACCGCCTCCGGCACATCAATCCGCACGAAAACCACACCGGAATCCACAGAAGCAGGGCGAAAAACAACCTTCGCCTCCGTGCCTCCGAACAATCCGCGACCCGATATCCTGCCTTCACTCTTTATCGTCTTTTGCAGCTTCAAGTCTTTCTATCCTCTTACTAAGTTGCTTTAACTGCTCAACCAGCTTCGGCAGACGCTTCGTCAAACCAACTATTCGGAATGCCTCTTTTGCGTCGATTGCCGGCGAGCCAAACACTTGCTTGCCCGCTGCTATATTGTGGCCAACACCAGACTGGGCGCCCACCATCACACCATCTCCTATTTCTATATTATCCGCCAGGCCAACCTGCCCGCCTAATAAAACACCATCGCCGAGCTTGCAACTGCCGGAAATACCGACCAGTCCTGCTATCAGACAGCCCTTGCCGATTACTACGTTATGAGCAATTTGCACGAGGTTGTCTATCTTTGTCCCGGCCCCGATTATGGTATTTCCGAATTTCGCCCTGTCAATACAGCAGTTGGCCCCTATCTCGACAAAGTCCTCAATCACCACACCCCCATTATGCGGGATAAGCCTGTGGGCACCTTTGATAAATGAATAACCGAAGCCGGTCGAGCCGATTGTGCTGTTTGCCTGAATGACCACATTATTGCCGATTGTGCAGTTGTGATAAACAACAACGTTGCTGTCAAGCCGGCAATTTCTACCAACCTTCGAATTCTCGCCTATTTTGCACCCGCTGGCGATTATGCTGTTTTCGCCGATTTCAACCCTATCGTCAATTACCACGCCGGCACCGACAGCTACGCCCTTGGCTATCCTGGCGCTGGCCGAAACCTTCGCAGTCGGGTCAATACCTTCGGCAGCAGCTTTCAACTCGGGGCCAAAAACATTCAAAACCTCAATCAGGGCGGCATTAACATCCTTAACAACCAGTTGGGGCTTGGACAAACCCTCAATACGCCTGCCTACGATAACCGCCCCGGCACGTGACTGCTCAAGGCCCGCTATGGGCCTTACATCTGGAAGGTCTCGGGCCCCTTTTTCCGATTTTTCAGAAGATGGCAGTCCTTTCAAATGCATGTAATAGAATTTGGGCGGCATAACAAAAGTAACGTCATTCTCACCGGCTGACTCCACCGTCCCCACAGCGCTTACCTGCCCGGAGCCGTCACCGACTATCTCAGCGCCAATCCGCTCAGCCAATTGTGCAACTGTCAATCGCATCACAAATTCTTTTAGTCTTGAGTTTTTTATTTCGAGTTTTTAGTTATAACTCAAAACTATTCCTCCGAATCAAGCCGAGCTAACACATCATCGGTGATATCCAACAACTCGCCGCTATACACCAGCTTATGAGTACTGATAGTCGCTGTAAGCTCATTGGCAGTTATCGCAGGAAGCTTGGGCTCACTCCTTTCAAACACCAAATCCAAATCCTTTTCTTTCGCAACCTTGCTGGTTTCCTGCAAAATATCTTTATAAAGCCCCTCTACCATTTTCCGTTCTTTCAATCCCATCTGCTGCTCATAGACCTTTTGTTTAACCTGCAAATCGGCCTGCTTCGTCAAAACCTCCTTCATCAGCGCCATATAATCATTACTGCCGGCTTTCAACGTTTTGAGCCCCTCATTATCAGCGTCAATCTCTGCCTTAAGCTTCCCCAATTCCGCATTAGCCTTGTCCCGTTCGGCAAGAGCCTCTTCCCTGTACCTGGCACTTCTATTACAATCCTGAAAGATTTTCTCCACACTGACAACGCCAATCTTAGGCCTGTCCCCACTTCTGACATTGAGCTTTACCTGCTTTTCGATTATCTCCTCTATCAGTGCCATATCAGAATCATTGATGTCTATCTTGAGGGTATTAAGCTGCGCCTGTATTTCGCCAATCTTCCCTGCTATCTTTTCCAGTTCAGCAAGTCTCTTTTCCTGCTCGGCAAACCTCTTGTCCTGCTCGGAAAACCTCCTGTCCTGCTCGGCAAGCTTCTTTTTCTGCTCATCTGTAACTCCCATCGTGCTCCCGGTGTTTTTCCCTCCGATTTGAGAAAGAAACACCAGGCACAGCCCAATCACCAAAACTAATATCAACACATAAAGCCAAATCGGTTTTTTAATATCCATAAATTACCCTTTCCTGACTTATGCTCAACACTAAAAAATAAAAGCCAAAAAACTTTTGAATCCCGGAATTTTTTGCCTGCCGATAAGACCCGCAAATCAAAACAGTCGTCCTATAGAGAAAAAGAAGGCCTCGGTATCGTCAGCGTCATCTTTCAAAAATGGTGTGGCAATCCCAACCCTCATCGGCACAGGCCCAAACCACCGAGGTATCTGTATCTGTATCCCTGTCCCCACCGAAGCCCGGTAGTCCCCAGAATCAATCGTTCCGCTGTCAACGAAAAACAACGCCGAAAACTCTTCGCTTACCAAAGGCACAGCCACCTCCGCATTGGCCAAAAATATCCAGTCACTGCCGACGGGATACTTCTTTTCGCCGGTTACGGGATTTCGCCCCCTGGTGCTTACGCCCCAGTAATCAAAACCTCTGATGCCGTAAGTGCCAAGACCGCCGGCGTAAAACTTCTCAAAAGGAGGAGCATCACCTACCACAGTTGCTGCAAGAACCCTTGTCGCAAGTACGGTTTTTCGCTCCGCCAAATCCTCATAAATCGTCCCGTAATGTCTGTAAGTTCCGCTCAATATGCCAAACGTATCGTCGCCGCTGACCTGTTCGTAACCGATATTGAAACGATGGCCGCTGCTCGGATGAAATACATCATCGGTAAGGTCTCTTCTGATGCCAAACCTAACTCCGGCAATTAAGTTGTCGCCTTCGGCGTCCGTGATTTCTCTGGGGGAATTGGGTTCGAGACCGTCAAGCTTGACATTTTCCACCCGGAAGCTCACACTTCTTCGCCAGCCTTCTTTGTATCTCTTATCGAAGCTGAAGTATCCTCTCGTTCGGTCCTTGTCATAGCACATCTCGTCGTACTCATCGCCGTCTACTTTGTATATAGAGCCGCTTACATCGAGCGATATTGGTTTGTCGTTAAGATAGGGTTCGGTGAAAGTGAGAGAATATCCACCCTCTCTCGTTCCCGGCGTCAGTGCAACTCTGACCTGTTGCCCGGCGCCTCTAAAGGCCCGCTCAGGGCCGGGGAGTAATTCACCGAGGCTTTCGGGCCAATCGCTAATGTCGAAATTGTGCTCCTCATAAACCAATCCACCTACAAGGCCCCTGTCTGAGCTCAGGGCACCGGTCACGCCCCACGCACCAGTCTGACCCTCAACAATGCTTACCTGTGCATCCCTCTGGCCGGGCATATCGCCGCTTGGTGTAATTGTTGCCGCCTCGGTCAATGCTGTCCTGCGCAAGAGTTTTTCCAGGTAACCGCTGCCGTCCCCCCGTGCTATATCAGCGTTATACCATCGACCCGGCTGGAAGTCATATTCATCAAGTACACGACGGATAACCTTATCCTGCGTTTCTTGATTGCCGGTTATATTAACCCGGCCGATGCGAAAACGCTCCCCCTCAGTTATTTCAAATTCAATCCGGCAAAATGCCGGAACCCCGCCTTCCGACACATACGCTCGCTTCCGTTCAATCTTCACATCGATAAATCCATTCTCGCGATAATACTTAAGCAGCCGATTAACATCCGAACCGGCTTTTCTCTCACTATAGATTTGCCCTTCCTCCGATTTTATTTCCAGCCGCAGTTGTTTTTCATCGAATTGCTCATTACCCCTAAGGACAATTTTCTCAATAGTATAGACCGGCCCCTCTTCAATCACAAAAGTGATACGGACTTTGCGCTTATCTTCACTGAATTCTCGTCTTGTCGTTATGCGGGCATCGAGAAAACCTTTTGCCTGATAGATATCTTGCAGTCTTGCCTCATCTTCAAACGGTCGCTCTTCGACATAGTAGGCCGGCCAAATAAACCATTCCGTTGTCTTGGTCTTGATGGCCCCTTTAAGCGCAGCCGTTTTTATAGCACGATTGCCGCTGAAAGAAACCTTCACTACCCTGACCCTCGGCCCCTCTTCAATTGTATAAACCACCCTGCCCGCTGATAATTGCTCACTGTCCAGCGCCACTTGAACAAAGGCAAATCCCTTTTTCTGGTAAAATTCAGCGAGCGTTCTTCTGTAGGCCTCGGCCAATGTCGGGTCAAGGTAATCCTGCTCCTTAAAGCCCAGTTTCTTCCGCAGAGCGCCGGCTCTGAACGCTCGGTTGCCGACAAAAACAATCGCCCTGACAAGATTTCTCTCGACAACGACAAATGTCAGCTCGACTTTGTCATCAACGGTGTCGGTGTTATAATAACTATATTCTACCCCGGGCAGCCTGGCTATGCGCTTCGTGTCTTCGGACGCCGTTTCCGGGTCAAACAATTCGCCCGCCCTGCTGCGAACCCTTGACAAAATCTCCGCATCGCCAAGACTGACGTTTCCCATTATCCGAATAGCGAAGATCCGGCCTGCCGTGGACGGACTGCCTATCTCGTATTGCGTTGTGCGTGATGCGTATATCGGCGTGACGGCACACAATAAGCAACACACAATCGAATTCTGAATTTTGAATTTTGAATTCTTAATTCTCAACTCCTAAAATGGCACCGAAGCTTCGGTTCCACCGGCGGTGGATTCTACGTGAGAGGCGTTCTCAAACCGCGTAAATCTCTCCCTGAATATCAATTCTACAACTCCGGTCGGGCCGTTACGCTGCTTGGCTACTATCAGCTCGGCCTTGTTGTCCGGCTGGTAGTCCTTTTCGCCCCGATGGTAGTAATCTTCACGGTGAAGCAGCATCACAACATCGGCATCCTGCTCGATACTGCCAGACTCTCGCAGGTCGCTCATCCTCGGCTTGTGGTCTAACCTGCCCTCAGGGGCTCGGTTCAACTGACTCAGGACCACCACAGGGATGTTCAGCTCCCTCGCCAAGGCTTTGATATATCTTGAAATTGTTGTGATTTCCTGCTGACGAGACTCTACCCTGCCCGTACCCTGATGCATTAACTGCAAATAATCCACTATAATGCAACGAATATCGTGTCGGCTTCTAAGCCTCCTGGCCTTGGCGCGGAGCTCCAGCGGAGTCAGAGTCGAGGTATCATCGATATAAATCGGCGCTTCATATAACTCGCCGCTGGCCAACTTGAGTTGCTCGTAGTCCTCGGTATTGAGCATCCCCTTTCTGACCTTCTGGGCGTCAATTTCGCTGCCGCTGCACAGGAACCTTTCAGCCAACTGCTGCGTGCCCGTCTCCAATGAAAATATCGCTACCGGAATCTTATCCTGGACGCCGATATACTCGGCGATATTCAATGCCAGAGATGTCTTGCCCATACTGGGTCTGCCGGCTATGACTATCATTTCCCCGTTCTGCAAACCACAGCAAAGCCCGTCAAGCTCATGATAACCGGTCGCAAGGCCGGTAACGTGACTTCCCTCGCGCCTCTCTATAAGCTCATAAGTACGAGTAACCAAATCCCTCAACAAAGAGGCTGAACCGCTTATCTTTTTATCCGTAACGGCAAATATCCTGCGCTCCGCCTCGTCAAGTTTTTCATTCGGCTCGCCGGCTTCATTATACGCATCATCCAGAATTTCACTGGCAGCGGTAATAATCTCTCGCAGCAGTAATTTATCTTTGACAATACCGGCATAATAGTTCACATTTGCCGACGAAGGCACAGAATCCATAACCTTCACAAGATATTCTACTCCTCCGACATCCTCAAGGTGCTTGCGCTTTTCAAGCTCGTCGCGAAGCAGAACCGCATCGATGGCCTCACCCTTATTCTTCTCGTAAAGCGAAATCAAGGCATCGAATATGTACCGATGCTCGGTTCGGTAAAAGGCATCCGTCGTCAACTGCTCGACAACTCCACTGATACATTCCGGGTCGATTATCATCGAGCCTAATACTGCCGCCTCAGCCGCTAACGATTCCGGCATACTCCGAGCAGAAGGCCCCGCTCCAAATGAACCGGACTCACGCCTGCTGGGCACCGGGCCGGTAGCTGACCTCACCGGCTCGACCGTCCCAACTTTATCTTTACCTGCCTTAGTAAGTCGAGCCATTTAGATTATCCCTTCAAAACTACAACAATAGTCTCGCTTCTCGTGGTTCGAGCAACAAGCGGCGAATCTAAGCCTCTTGCTTTTTCTCTTCATCACCTTGCTGCGGTTCCTGTCGGGACTGGCCATCCTTGTTTTTGGCTTCCTTTTGTTCAGCAGAATCCTCACCTTCGTCAGCCTTTTCCGCGGCCTTTACATCCTCAACATCTCCGCCTTCGGGGACGACCACAACATTAACGGTTGCGTTCAAATCATCGGCGAACTTCAGCGTCACGCTGTGCGTGCCCACGTGCTTTATGTGTTCGGGTAATCGCACTACTTCATCGGCGACTTCAAATCCCTGCTCTCGCAGATTAGTTGCAATCTCACCGGCACCCACAGAGCCGAACAAAACTCCCTGCTCGTTCGCTCTGGCTGAGACAACGGCCTCGGCCCCCTCAACCGCACCCGCCACCTCTTCAAGTCGCTTGCGATGCGATATCCTCTGCTCTGCACGAAGGGCCTTCTCTTTCGCTATTGACCGCAAATTCACCTCCGTCGCAGGCTTGGCAAGACCCTGAGGCAGTAAATAGTTTCTCGCATAACCGGTGTTGACTTCCACTACATCTCCAAGCCAGCCGAGCGATTTAACATCCTGACAAAGTAAAACCTTCAATCCGTATTCCTTAAAATTCCACTTACATAACTGGTAATTAGTTATTGGTAATTTGTACCTTCGACATACCGTTTACCGTTTACCAGTTACCAATCACCAAAACCTACATAGTAAACGGTAATAGTGCCATATACCTGGCACGTTTAATCGCCTTTTTCGCCTTTCTTTGACAGCCGGCACAATTGCCGCTCCGCTTGCGGGAGTATATCTTGCCGCGATTGGTTAAAAGCTTCTGCAGAGTCTCTACGTCCTTATAGTCAATGTATTTGACTCCGCTTCTGCAAAAACGACATTGCGTCTGCTCACGAACACCCACAAAGCCCGGCTTTCTTCTCCCGCCTCTGTCCAGACTCACCTCGTCACCAATTGAGCCAGCGGCGGACCGGGGGCCTCTAAATGCATTATCTCGACCTGGGGGAAGCCCTCTCGATTGAGCACGGGCAGAACCGGGCCTTCTTCGAGGGTCCCCACCCTGCGAAGTTTTCCTTTGTATTTTTCCCATCTTTCAACTCCTTTGACTCGCTCAGGATGAGCCTGAGCGAAGTCGAACGGCCCATCTTTTACCCTATATGGTTAAATAGTAACTGGTCAAATGGTTAAGTCATTACCAATCACCAATTACCAATAACCAATTCAAAACGGTATATCGTCTGCGCCCGTCTGCTCCGCGGGACCCTGCTCTGCAGGAATCCCCTGAGTACCCTCCTCAGTCTGACCGGCACGCCCTCCCGGTCCGCCGGGAAGAAACTGAAAGTTTTCAACTGTAACCCTGTGCCTGCTGCGCTTCGTGCCGTCCTGAGCCGTCCAGCTATCAAATGTTAGTCTGCCCTCAACAAACAGCGCCCTGCCTTTGCCGAGGTACTTGTTGATATTCTCGGCCTGACGACCGAACGCCCGGCAATCTATAAAGCACGTCTCCTCCCTATCCTCCCCTTCCCTGCTCTTCCACCTGCGGTTCACCGCCAGCCCAAAATCAACCACGGCCGTCTGGCTCGGCAGATATGACAACTGCGGGTCACGAGTCAGATTGCCCATCAGCAAAACTTTATTAAAATTAGCCATCTCAAAATCCCCTTCCAACCGACTATCTTCTATTCCTGCAATTTGGAATCTTCATCTTTTCTTTCGGCGACACCTTCTTGCGAAATACGGGCCTCTTCTTCTCCTCCTTCGACAACTACTTCTTGCGAAATAGGGGCCTCTTCATCTCTTCCTTCGGCATCACCTTCTTGCGAAATACGGGCCTCTTCTTCTTTTCCTTCGGCGACACCTTCTTGCGAAATACGGGCCTTTTCAACATCCTGCTTCGCTCTCGTTTCGGCACTTAGAATCAAAACACGCATAATCCGCTCAGAGAGCTGAACATCTCTTTCAATGTCCCGTATCCTGTCGCCATCGGCCCTGAAATAACAAAGAATATATGTCCCTCTTGTCTTGCCGTTAATTTCGTAGGCTAATCGCCTATCGGCCCATTTGTCTATCGAGACAATTTCGGCTTCAGCCTTCGCAAGTATCGTTTTGATAGTCTTAATAATTGAGTCCCAATTCTCTGCCTGAGCCGAATCAACAAGAAACATTGCCTCATACAATTTCCTAACAACAGTTTCCAAATCAAATATCTCCCGTTAAAATTAAATTATTGCTTAGTTTTCCTCTTCTATCCTCTATCAGCTAAAGGTTCTTCGCTATTAAACTTATCCATAGCTGCCTCAACGCCGCATCCAATCCAGCAAAGCACCGCCTCTGTCGCCCTCTTAATCGCCTCAGCCAGCATCTGTCTCTCTGTCTCTGTGGGCCTATCGAGTACAAAATCTACATCTGATTCTTCGCCGCTCCGGCCGATGCCGATTCGCAAACGTGCTATACTCTCTGTGCCGAGCTTTTCTATAACATCGGCCAGGCCATTATGCCCGCCCGCCGAGCCCTTTGCCCTGATGCGAATCCTGCCCGGCGATAAAGCCATATCGTCGATCACCACAAGTAAATCCTCGACGTCAAGCCCGTAAAAACCCATCGCTGTCGCAACGGCCTGACCACTGCGATTCATAAACTGCCACGGCTTTAACAATATTAAGTTTTTATCTCCAAACTTACCCTCGCCGAAACGGGCGCCGAATTTTCTCTTGCCTACCTTTATCTTCAGCGCTTCAGCCAGGGAATCAATTACCCTAAAACCGATATTGTGTCGCGTATCAACATATTCATCACCTGGGTTTCCCAGGCCAACAACCATTTTACTTTCGGCCATAACAACATAACCCACAAATAAGTGTGGGGATTCTCTCACCCAACAGGGCCTCACTTGCCCTCTTTCTCAGAAGGCTCCTCTTCCGGCTCCTTGGCCTCGCCAATAACTTCGGGAGCAAGCGGGGCTTCTTCTTCAACCTCTTCGGCCGCCTTGGCAGCAGCAACCAAACTACAGGTAACCAGAAGTGCCTCCGGCGGGCTTGACAGCCTCACTCCCTCCGGAAGCTCAATATCACCGGCGTGCAAGGCATCACCCACATCCATATCTTTTATCAAGACAACGATAGATTCGGGAATATCGGTTACTTTACACTCGATTTCCAGAAGATTGGTATGCTCGGTAATAACACCGCCTTCTTGTGTCCCTTTCGCTACGCCTTTAAGTTCGATAGGAACCGGAACTTTAACCATCTCGGTTACGTCAACTCTCATCAGGTCCACATGAATGATATCTTTCCCCAGATAGTCATATTGCAGGTCTTTAACAATCATCTTTTGTTGCTTTTTACCTATCTGCACATCCATCAGACGATGTCCGTGATGCAGTCCTTCGACCAGCTTGTGCTCATCTAACGAAATAGCCACCGCCTCCTTCTTGTGGCCGTACACAATAGCTGGTACCCGTCCCTGCTTACGCTCCTTCGCCGCTGACTTTGACCCGGTATGTTCCCGAATTTCCGCCTTCAAAATCAATGATTTTTCCATAATTTCCCTGGTTCCTGTCTCTTCGCGATAAGGGATAGTAAATAGAAAAAACTATACCCTATACATCGTTGAACAAGCTGCTGACCGATTCATTTTTGTGAATCCGCTTTATCGCCTCGCCCAGCATAGCTGAGACTGATAAAACCTTAATAATGCCGAACTTTTTGGCCGCTGGTGCCAACGGTATAGTATCGGTAACAACCACTTCATCAATCGGCGCCTGCTCCAATTGCTCCAGCGCCTCGCCCGCAAAAACACCGTGTGTGGCACCGACATATATTTGTTCAGCTCCGCGCTCCTTAACCAGACTGGCAGCGCTGCACACAGTGCCGGCCGTTGCAATAATATCATCGCACATCAGAATATTTCTGCCTCGAACCTCGCCGATAATCTCCGAAGCGCGCACCTCTGTGCCGCTCATCCGTTTTTTGTGCACAATTGCAAGCTCTCCGCCGAGGTGCTCGGCATATCTGGATGCAATCTTCATATTGCCGACATCCGGCGAAATTACCGTCAATTTATCAATCTTCTTATCCTTAAAATACTTATTCAGCACCAGCTCGCCCGTCAGGTGGTCGACCGGTATATCGAAAAAACCCTGCACCTGTGCTGCGTGCAGGTCAATAGCCAGCACCCTGTTGGCGCCGGCGGTGGTAATTAGATTCGCCACCAGCTTCGCGGTAATCGGCACTCGACCTTCGTCTTTTCTATCCTGCCGGGCGTAGCCAAAGTAAGGAATAACCGCCGTGATGCGCAAGGCACTGGCCCTTCGCAGGCAGTCCAGATAAATCAAAAGCTCCACCAGATTCTCATCGACAGGCCTGCACGTCGACTGCACAACAAAGCAATCCCTGCCGCGAACATCATCATCCACCCTGACAACCTTCTCGCCGTCTGCAAACCGCTCAATCTCCGCCTCGCCGAGTGGAACACCCAAATACTCACAAACCGCACCGGCCAACGCTGAATTGCTTGTGCCGGAAAATATCTTCAGATTATCATTCTCTAACATTCCTTTGCCTTTTTATTTTTTACTTTTTTAGTCCTTCCGACCAAATTTGTCTATTTCTTCCTGCGAGACTACCGTCCCGGCGCTTATGCGTGAGCCGTCTTTGAGCTCTATCGGCGCTATCAGTACCGCGCCCGAGCCGATGTAGCAGTCATTGCCTATACTTGTCCGGTTCACCTTCTCGCCGTCGAAATTGGCCGTTATCGAGCCGGCTCCTATATTAACATTCCTGCCAACAACAGCATCTCCGATATAGCTGTGGTGCCGGGCACGAACGCCCTTAGCCAAAGTCGAATTTTTAACCTCCGTAAAAACGCCCAGCACAACATCATCTTCCAAAACCGTCCCGTCCCTCAAATAAGCAAACGGCCCAATTCGACAGTTCTGCCCGATTTTAACCTCGCCGTGAATATATGTAAATGGCTCAATAACCGTATCCCGCCCAATTTGTGCGCGTATATCTATCCACGTATTATCAGGGTCGACTATCGTAACCCCATTCTCCATCAGTTTCCGCTGAATCCTCCTCTGCATAATCTTACTCGCCACGCTGAGCTGCGCCCTGCTGTTGACACCGAGCGCCTCTTCAGGACGCACCGCCGTAAAGGCTACGACTCTATGGCCTGCTGCAATGATAAAAGACAGCGCATCGGTCAAATAATACTCATCTTTAACATTATCAGGCCTGACCTTCTCAACCGCTTCAAAAAGAATCTTATTATTGAACAGATAATAGCTTGGATTAATCTCGCAAATCCCCCGCTGTTCGTCCGTGCAGTCGCTGTCTTCGACAATGCACTGAATATTGCCGCGTGCATCACGCACTATCCGCCCGTATCCAGTCGGGTCATCCAGGATCGCTGTCGACAATGTCACCGCCGAATGCTCGGCCTCGTGTCTTTCAAAAAGTGCCTTGAGCGTTTCAGCCCGAATCAATGGCCCGTCACCGCAAAGAATCAGCGTGTCGCCCTCAAAATCTTTCAGATGTTCCTTGCAGCACAACACCGCATGGGCAGTACCTTTTTGCTCGGACTGGCTGACCCAGACAACATCCTCAGTATCTCCGAATCGCTCTCTGACCTGCTCATTGCCGAAGCCAACCACAACATACATCTTTTCAAGCCCAATCTCCCGGCAAACATCAAGCACGTATGCAAGCATAGGCCGCCCGCATACCTCATGCAGCACCTTCGGCAGTTGTGTATTCATCCTCATGCTGACCCCTGCCGCCAGAATTATCGCTACTTTTTCCGCCATAACATCGCCTCTATGTAGGGGCAGGCCCCTGTGCCTGCCCAGGGCAACCACACAGGATTGCCCCTACTACCCGACCAGGACTCGAACCTGGAACGTGGGCACCAAAAGCCCATGTGTTACCAATTACACCATCGGGTAATCCAATTAACAATCATCGTAGCTTGTCACGGAGCGATTTGGCTCCGTCGGAGGCTTGAGTCAGCCACGCCGTGATACTGCTGACCCCAAGAACATTGACTATTTCAATTTACGATTTTCACTTGACTATTGCTTTTCAATCGCCAATAGTCAATCGTCAATAGTCAATTCCAAGCTACCCCGTGCGACAGAGCAATTTTCGTCGCAATATAGCCGATTCAAAACCAGGAATCAACCTTTTTTTTACAAAATCCGCCCGTTTTACTGCTGAAAATGCAGCTTTTTAGAAAAATATTTACAAGCTGATAAGCCTTCTCGTTATTGCGATGAACCTTTCCGCTGCCGCGTGCGTCAATTCTTCGCCGGATAGAATAGCGGAAAAGAAAGGCCAAAGCTTTTTACGTTGTGCACTACACAACAAGTCGTTTACTGTGCTCTGCCCTCTACCTTCTGTCCTATGTGTCAATTCTATCGATTAAATTGTTGACAAACATACTCTCATTGGATACTCACGGCCCTGCGCTCTGTTTGCAAAAAGTGTATATCGTTACAATTCCGGCTCTGTGCCTGCCAGCCAATTGTCAGCAATGACGTCGAGGTCGTCCCAATTGATGTAGCTATCAGCAGGAATGCTAATGTCACAGTCAGGATTCCAGCCCGTCTGGCCAGGCTCAGTCAGCCAGGCCAATGCAAATATAGCATAGTCGAGAAAGTCCACACCGCAGTCATAATCGAAGTCGCCGATGTAGGCCCAGGCAAACTCGTAAGCGCCCATATCTACAATAACGGTGTCGTTACAATCGCCATCTGAGAACCTTTCTCGACCGTCAAGGTCGGTCGTAACACCGCCAGGCACTGCATCATTAACGCCCGCGTCGATGCAGGGAGAACCCGGCGACAGCCGCAGGTTATCATCTTCCGTGCCCACAATATTGTCGAGTCCATTGGCGTCCACAAACAGCGGGTCCTCCTCGATATTGCCGGTGCCTGACCATCCACCCTGCACATCACAGTATCTAACGTTTGGCCAACTCAAGTCAAAGTTGTATATCTGCGGTGTGGTATTGCCCCAGAGGATACAGTTGGTCAGCGTCGGTCTGCTGAAAGAGAAGTTGGACATCCCACCGCCGGGGCTCCATCCTGAATAGTTCATACTAAAGGTACAGTTGGTCACTGTTGGATTGCTGCCGTAGTTGTACATCCCACCGCCGCCGGCCCTTGCTGAATTTCCGCTGAATATGCAGTTGGTCACCATTGGGCTGCTATTAACTCTATTGTACATCCCACCGCCCTGGCCTGCCGAGTTCTTGGTGAATATGCAGTTGGTCACCGTCGCGCTGCCGGAGTCGTTGTACATTCCCCCACCATGTTGAGGCATGCCATTAGCGTTGCCGGCGGTGATGGTGAAGCCGTTAAGCACGGTCGTCGCATCCATCTCGCTGCCCGTTACTACGTGATAGCTGTTCTCGCCGCGGTTGGGATCGTTGGGTAGGTCACAGGGGTCAAGTCCTTGTGTATCGTTGGCATCAAGGTCGCCGCTCAGGATGCTTTTGTTGGTTCTCCAATTTTGCTCATCCAGGCTGCTCTCGCCGCCTGCAAATCCGCCGTAGACAGCAACACCATTGATAAGTGAGAACGTTGCGTCGCGGTCGTTTGGCGTGACGTTGCCTCCTTCATCCTCATCGGGATAGTAGGTTCCCGAAGCCACCCAGATTTCATCACCCGGTTCAGCATCATTAAGGGCATCCTGTAAATACATGAAAGCGGTCTCCCAGGTTGCGCCATCTCCTCCGGCAGAAGCATCATTGTCCACGTAGATAATTAGGTGGCGTTCATATGCACCCATATCGACGATATGCGGATACCCCGGTGCAGCAACCCCACTGCCACCCGGCGGGGGAAAATCTTCAAAACGGCTGTAGTTATCGAAGTCCCTCGGTATTAGCTCTGTTGTGTCACCATCGCCGTCGAGGTCATTAGTGTCTTCTGGAACTGCCGTGTTATTCCCAGCATCAATACAGGGCGAAGCGGCTAAAAGCCTCAGGTTGTCGTCTTCGGTGCCGGCGTTGCCGTCCGGCCCATCCGAGTCAACGAAGAGCGGGTCAGTCATGATGTTGCCGGTACCCCAGTTCAGAGTACAGCCGGAATCCACATGTACTCCCTCAATCCCGCCTTGAACATCACTATATGAGACCGTCAGCGTCGAGGGAATACCTGTAGGACTTGACAAGAAAATCTCCGCTCCAGTTGGGGCACTGTCGGCCCACATAATGCAGTTGTTCACTGTCGGGGTGCTTTCGTAGTTAATCCACATCCCGCCGCCCTCCAATCTTGCCGAGTTGCCGCCGAATGTGCAGTTGACCAGTGTCGGGCTGCTGTATGAGTTGTTGGCCATCCCGCCGCCATAGTCTGCCGAATTCCCACTGAAAGTACAGTTGACCAGTGTCGGGCTGCTGCCGTTGTTGTACATCCCGCCGCCCGGAGGGTAGAGGAACGTAGGGTGAATTTCTTTTGACTCACTGTTGTCGACATTGTGTATGAACTCAGGAGTGCTGTTTACCGAGTTCCCGATGAACGTGCAGTTTGTCAGCGTCGGACTGCCGCCTGCGTTGTATATTCCGCCGCCGCCACTGCCCCAATTCCCGATGAACGTGCAGTTTGTCAATATCGGATTGCTGCTGCCATTGCACAGCCCGCCGCCCCAGTAACTCCAATTCTCGATGAACGTGCAGTTTGTCAGTGTCGGGCTGCTGCTAGAGTTGAGCATCCCGCCGCCGCCATAGCCTGCATAGTTCTTGGTGAATGTGCAGTTGGTCACTGTCGGACTGCCGGGATTGTTGTACATCCCGCCACCGTAGTCGTCGGCACTGCCATCATCTTTGGTTTTGCCAGCGGTGACAGTGAAACCATCGAGCACAGCATTTGGCTCCGTATTGTTACCAGTAACTACATGATAGCTGTTTTCATCGTTGTTTGTGAAACCAACGTCGTCGCCATTTAAGTCACCGCTGAGGATGGTTTCATACAGCCCGATGTCCCAAACGTTAGGGTCGGGTTCGTTATAACCGGCGTAGCCCCCTCTGATAGTCACACCATTTTTGAGTTGGAACGTCGCTTCACGGTCGCCAGGTGTAACGTTTCCAGCCTCGTCCATATCAGGCTTGGACGTACCACGAGCTACCCGGATTTCATTAACATCGGGATTAGAGCCAGCATTGTAAAGAGCATCCTGAAGATACTTATACGCCGTCTCCCAACTCAGCCCATCTCCACCGGGAGAAGCATTCGCATCAACGTAGATGATTTCTGCCCCAGCCGTTGATACTATCGCCAGCAGAAATAATGACATTACCAGGGGCCTCTTTAGATTTGTTTTCCCGTTCGTTTTTCAGCCCTCCGAAAAAGATGTTCCTCTTTTTACTATTTTGCGCCTTGTAGAGCTTCGCCTATATTATGGCAATTCAGGGGGACGGCTGCTAAAAGTGTCATATTTTAGCTACCCTCCTCACGGATAGCCGGAATTATGCTACATATAATAATATGACATCTTTTTCTCAATTTCAAGGGTAAAATGGTTTTTGGCCCACTTATAATGCACCTTCGCCACTTAATACGCAATGAAAAACACAAAAAAAGATAAGGTAAAGCCCGGCAACAACCCCGGCAGGAATACAGCTTCTTTGCTTTCACTTCTTATCTTTCTCTGCGCTCTCAGCGTTCTCCGCGGTTAATAAAAATCCCAAAATCTGTGAAAGTCCCAGCGTCGTTTCCGGATCTTTGCTTCCTCCCGTCTTTCGGGAAATCCGTGGCCAATTTTGAATCAAATCTACAGCATACTGAGACCAAAAATCGAAAAATCCAAAAAATTTTTATCTCCTTTTCTCACATCGACTTACGGCAATTACAAATCGAGAATCGACCACTTTTTTCGACTCAAACGTGCAGGTTCACCCTATTATAGAGGGACGTCTTTTTCCCTCCCGGCCAGCCGGCCAAAGCATAAGTCTTGAGCAACGTCGAATGGGTCAAAGGGCCAAATTTAATCATTAACTAACGGTGTTCCGTGTATGGTGAATAACTTTGTAGCGAGTCTTGCATCTTGTGTCTTGAGTCTTGCGTCTTGTGTCTTGAATCCTCTACACTTGTCGAGAGAACTCTACAAATCACCCCTTTTTATGCAAAACAAACCCAAATTCCGAAAAAGTCAAATGAACGTAAATTATGATATAAAAAAG
>SMTZ1_10002386_pt1 | contig 24427 bp, 24 predicted proteins | sample DeeMarSWOR136_30_FD_25667 | JGI IMG/M metagenome (IMG submission 25667) | reverse complement strand
GAGGCCATGGGCGCCATTCTCTGTTTCGTGGGTCCTCCTGGCGTAGGCAAGACGAGCCTGGGGCAGAGTATTGCCCGTGCGCTAGGGCGCAAGTTCACCCGCATGAGCCTGGGTGGCATGCGTGACGAGGCGGAAATTCGCGGGCATCGCCGCACCTACATCGGCGCCATGCCGGGCCGCATTATCCAGGCCATCAAGCGGGCAGGTACACGCAATCCGGTTTTCATGCTGGACGAGGTGGACAAGATCGGAAGTGACTGGCGGGGTGATCCGAGCAGTGCCCTGCTGGAAGTGCTCGATCCGGCGCAAAACCATACCTTCCGCGATCACTACCTGGATGTGGACTTTGACCTGAGCGATGTGATTTTCATTACCACTGCGAACCAGTTGGAGACGATTCCGCCGCCGCTGCGCGACCGGATGGAGACCATCAAGCTGGATGGCTACGCGGAGCACGAGAAAATCCTCATTGCCCAGGGTTTCCTGGTGCCACGCCAGGTAAAGGCGAACGGCCTGCGCGAAGAGGAAATCGCTTTTACCGAAGAGGCCCTTCGCAAGATCATACAGGACTACACGCGCGAGGCAGGTGTTCGCAACCTTGAGCGCCAGATCGGCAGTATTTGCCGCAAGAGCGTGGTGAGGATTGCGGCCCAGGAATTGACACACGCCGAGATCACCCCGGAGATAGTGCGTGAGTATCTGAAGAAGGAGAAGTTTGAGTCCGAGTCGTCAGAGTCCATCGAGATACCCGGTATCGCCACCGGCCTTGCAGTGACTGCTGTGGGCGGTGACATTCTCTTTGTCGAGGCGACACGCATGAAGGGCAAGGGTGAGCTCACGATCACTGGTCAACTGGGTGACGTGATGCGCGAAAGCGCGCAGATTGCCCATAACTATGTGCGTTCTAAGGCCAGCCAGTTGGGTGTTGACCCTGACCTGTTTGGACAGACGGACGTCCACCTCCACGTACCGGCTGGTGCCATTCCCAAAGACGGCCCGTCAGCGGGTATGGCCATGGTGATAGCCATTGCCAGCCTGTTCAGCGGGCGGCCGGTGAAGGGTGAGGTAGGCATGACGGGCGAGGTGACATTACGGGGCCGTGTGTTGCCAGTGGGCGGTATTAAGATGAAGGTGCTTGCTGCACACCGCGCCGGGCTCACCACGGTTATTTTGCCGAAGCGCAATGAGCGGGATCTAGACGATTTGCCTGACGACGTGCGCAACGCGATCACCTTCGTGCCGGTCGATGGGATTGACGAGGCACTCAAGGTGGCATTGGTGCCCGCTGAGGGGGAAACTGAAATGCCAGAGGCAATGATCGGTAGCGGCGAACTGGGGCAACGGAGAGTGAGCCTGAATTAGGCAACTTCTTATCATTGCCCATTCCCCCTGCGCGATGGAGTAACCCATTAACAACCCCTGTCCAGCTTGAGCCAGCTCCCCATATTACATTGGTAGGCTACCCCGTTGTCGCAGACCTCGCTGCCGTCAGGGAACTCGGCGTCATTCCAGTAGCATTGGAGTTCCGCCTTATCGAGTATGACAGTTGTCTCACTGCGCAGGGAGGCGACCACACGGGAATTCTTCTTGGCTGAGTCCATAGGGTCCACCCGGGTGATATCGTCACTCATTTGTCAATCCTCCAGCCTTATACATATTTACCGGGAACCTTGCCCCTTGAGAAATGTAAAAGGGGCCAGGAATACACGCGTGACAATGTAGAACCTTTTATCCATCTGTTCAATCTTTTTCTCTGGTTCACTATAATTCTAAGAATTTCAGATGAACCATATAACTTGCCTTAAAGAAATTAAATAGATTTGCTTTGAGCCTTATTCCAAGACCCAAACCCCCTAAATTAACACGAGAGAAATAGGGATACGCATCCAGTAGCTTTATCCTCATATCCCATTTTTCTATTTGGTGAGCACTTTTCAAACCCCATTGAAGAAAAGATTTTTCATCCATTCCACTTGTCTTGATTACCATTCGGTTTGCCATTTTTACGCCAAAAGGTGAAGATGCATCAAAAATGATTTCACTACCAGGAAATCTATCTGCCATTTCAAGAAATAGTCTTTTGATTTGTGCTTCATCGAAATAATAGAGCACTCCAGCTGCAATAAATAGGGTATTGTCTTCTACTGTAATTTCATCGAACCATCTGGTATCAAAAGCAGAACTAGTAATGTATTTCCTCCGTTCATTCTCCGGAATGAGCATACGTCGCAAATCAATAACATCTGGCAGATCCAGATCATACCAACGAAAAGCTCCGTTATCCACTCTTTCAAAAGTAGTATCCAGACCACAACCAACATTCACCACTGTTGCGTTTGGATGTTTTTCTAAAAATTGTTTTAACGTCCTGTCTATATGAATACAGCGAACAATCCAACCCAGTTGGCTGATCTCATCAAGATTTTCTTCCATTGTGGAAAAATCGTAGTCAATTTTGTCCATTAGGTTCACGGCGGTAGTATCTATCAACAATGGATTGGCCTTTGTAGATTCTTTTGCACGTCCCCACAATGGAAGGAGAAGGGTTTTTTGAACACTGCCTAAGCTCACCTTAGTTTTTTCTGACATTCTTTCCCCCTCAGCCAGCATGTCTTTCATGACCCGCTTTTCTTGGGCACCTGGTAGGGTGCCGGTTATGACACCTTCTAAGACTTCCAGCGCTCATATTCCTATCTGTAAGATTCGCGTCGATGACTAATTCTCAAAATAAGAGCTGTATCCTCAATGATGGTATAAATAACCCGGTAGTCGCCGACTCTGAATCTCCTCAAACCTGCGAAGTTTCCTGTGAGGGGTGGGAATCTGTCTGCCTTTTCAGGCAGATCTTCTTCGATTTTGGTTAAAATCCTTTCTGGCTGATCTTTGGCTATCTTCTTGAGGTCGCGCGATACTGACTTCTTGAATGCGATCTTATAGCTCAAGCTCTTTCCTCATATCATCTGTCGTGACAATAGGATCAGATGTATCATGCAACCGATCCAATGCAACCTGTAAGTCGGCCAATTCGGCAAGATATGCTTCCAGGGCCTTTTGAACATGGAAAGACTTGGGCCTCTCTGTTTCTTTCGCAATATCAGATAGTCTTGAAGCTAGATCGTTCGGAAGCCGTATTGAAATAGCCTTGCTCATACATTACCTCCAATGTATTTTATTGTATTACATTGTAGTCACTGTGAGCAGGAAATGCAAGGTATTTTTCAAAGGGAATATGACACTGAGCTCACCAGCGGCAAAAGCCGCTCCGATCTCTTCATAGTATCCCCTTTCCTTCCGAAAAATTCCCGGTCCAGGTCAGCTATAGCGCTCCTATCGTCACAAGTGCACGTTTTATCTCTTCGATGCCTTCAGGCGGCAGCGGCGACTGTGGTGAGAGCGGAGCACCTACAGGATACCCCTGAAGCTCAAGCCCACCTTTTATACAAGCAGCAAGGTTGTATTTGACAAAGGCCTGGTTCAAATTCCACAGACGGCGCTGAAGCTCCATGGCTTCCTCCCAGGCCCCCTGACGGCATAACTCGTACAGTTCGACACTCTGGCGTGGGGCAATGCACGCAGGGCCTGACATCCATCCTACACCACCAAGGAGCATCACGCAGGCCGGAATGTGTGCAGAGGCAGCGAAGACACTCATCCGTCCGTGCACGCGGTTGAGAATCGAAAGAAGGCGTCCCGTATTGAAGGAGGCATCCTTAATGTAGAGGATGTTTGGGATATGGCTCAGTCGTTCAATTACAGAAAGGCTAAGGTCCGACCGCTGGAAGTTGGGGTTGGTATAGAGCACTACCGGAATAGAAACCGCCTCCGCGATTGCCTTGAAATAGTCAAAGACGCCATCATCGGGTACTGGGAAATAGGATTCAAGGATACCAAGGATGCCATCACAGCCCAATTGATGGAAGGCGCGCGCTTGGGACACAGCATCGGCAATAGTTGTTGATGCCACACCGGCCACCACTGGGACACGACCTTTCGCCGCATCCACGACAACCTCGACGACGCGTAGCCGTTGCGGCCATAAGAGATAGGCGAACTCGCCTGTCGAACCTAACGGCGTCAAGCCATGCACCCCAGCCGTGATGAGGTCGTCGCAAAGCCGCCCCAAAACATCGCTCTTTATGTCTCCGGAAACATCAATGGGGGAAACCAGATACGGAAAAACACCATGGAAGGCTTCTTCGGTCATCGTAATACCTCCATCACCTAGGTACTCACTAACAATACCGGTTCTCCGCGCCTAACGCGATCCTCAAAGCCTGTTTTTCTCCCCATATACAGAGAGAAAGCTTGATTTGTCAAAAGTGTGGCCCCTTTGTTTTCTGAAGCGCCAGACTACAAGACGAGTTCCATGCGTCTTTGATCTGGCACATGAACCTCGGAACCGGTGAGGTGCCACTTCCTCTCTTCAACAACACAAAATCCCAACCTCTCGTAGAGTTTTTGGGCGCGAGGATTTGTAACAGCCACATCCAAAACACAAATCCGACGACTGTTACCCCGGGCTATTTCAATCTGCCTTTCCAGCAGAGCTGTACCAACGCCTTTGCCTTGCATATCTTCTGCAACGCCTAGATTCTGGAAAAATTCGGCATCCTTTTTTGGCGGGGGCATCAGCTTATGCAGTTGAATGCCTCTCCTCATTACACTCCAACACTTTATGGGGCCATAGAACCTTACTATGCGCCAGGTTGCCTCCCAATTGAGCCTGCTGAACTCCGCGCCGCCGTAAAACGCACCAATACCAACAACACGGCCATCTACCAATGCAACGACGTGATTCAGGTAGCCCGATGTACTCGATCCAGCAACGAACGCAGCCTTAAGAAAATCAAGGGCCGTATGACTTCTAGTGGCGAAGGCATAGTCAAACTCATGTGGGCCAGCGCTGTAGATCAACGGGACGGCTTGTTCTACATCTCCCGGCTCAGCGCGTCGGAATTGTATATTCACAGTCCCCACCTCTGATTACTTCTTGTTGCAGTCGGACTCAAGCCCATTAAAGGGCAGGCCCTCATGTCGTTGACCTGCCTCGCATCACCTGGACCAGAAGCCGACAGGCTCTTGGGATCAGGTGCATGCCTTAGACGTCCACTTTATTTATCTTACTTTGCTAACTACTTCTGCTTTACAAATTTAGTCCTATTTTCCAAGCCTTATTTAGATACTTATTCTCTTTTCGCTTGTGATTTAAGAATCTGGAGTCAGTATATACTATTTTGCTGATGACTTTTGCTTTAATCTTGCGAGTATAATGGTTCATCGCTCTCAATGTATTTTTGCTTTCATCCATAAGTACATTAAAAGGCCATGGTGTCGTGCAGGCAGTAATTAATATTGCTTTTTTGCCCTCCATGTGTGCGCGAGGTCCAAAACCAAGTGGGAATTTCTTACCGAATAATTTTCTACCTTCACCATGCGACATGGCTAATCCACATTGCCTGTCAAAAAAAGTCTTCATAATACCCGAAACATTAGACCAATATGTAGGAGAAGCAAGAACCAGTACTTCTGCTTCTTTTACTTTTTCAAAAATCAAATTAAAATCATCTTTTAATATGCATTTTCCTTTCCTCTCGCATGACCAACAACCAAGACAATAATCAAGTTTATAGTCATATAGATTCATTAGATTCGTCGTATGTCCGTTCTCCTTAGCACCTTCTAAAATTCTATTTGCTAAAGTACTTACCAATCCATTTTTTCTTTTTGTACCGATAATAGCTAATACATTCACTTTTTATTTCTTATCTCCTTAACGTGCCGCATCACAGGCGCGAGTTTACGATCAGAGTTGATCCGCTTGTTATATTCTTCTCAAGGTATTTCGTGTCCGAAAAAAACATTAATTTGCGAATACATCTTGACAAATTCTTTCATTCGCTCAAGGCTTCGCTGGGCTTCATGTAAATCATAGCTACCAGATCCGGGTCCCACACCCATATCAAAGCCTAATTTAATATCACATGCATCACCTGTTAGTAAAACCACACGTTCTTTTCCATTAACTAAAAAGCTCACATGTCCTTTTCTATGCCCCGGGGTATGAACAGCCCAAAAAGAACCATCGCCAAAAATATCTGCGCAACGACCAAGAGGTGGAAGATTCTGAGCAGAATCAAAATCTATCTCATATAAAGTTTCAACACCTGCAAAGTTATCCTGATAGCACAAAGTGCCGAACCTGTAAATTGGTTCATCTTTGCCGACCACCACACGAATGTCTTTGGGAAGAAGCTGCATGCCGGAAACATGATCCATGTGCAAGTGTGTAAAAAAGACTCCTTTTAAATCAATACCTTTTTCTTTTATCTGTGTTCCAATATCCTGCCCCTTTTTTTGATAACTCTCAAGCGGCCAGTATAATTCACGCAAAGGGCCACGAATATTTCCATGTGGATCTTCCTGAAAAGATTGATCCAATCCAGCATCAACAAGATAATCCCCGTGGATTGAATGGCGTATCAAGTAACAGTACACAGGTACAGTTATTTTTTCTTTTTTCAATCCCTTGGCATTTGGATGTTTCATATTTAAAAAAAACATGTTTGATATATGAAGATGTCCTGTCTCAATTACTTCAATTGTAATATCCTGGGGACTCGATAAAATTTTATCCCAACTACTCAAAGGCTGCGCTGGTAATGGGAATGTTCTTCTTTTAGGGTTATGCATTATAAAGCTGCCTCTCTCGCTTGAGTTAAGGAATATAACGATGCGCATCACCCGGCCGGAAGGGCACAGCCCTTACGGGCGATCTTCCCCACAAAAAGTGGACTAGTTTTCTTATTAACTTACCAGTTGCTCAAATTCAAGCGGAGAACAAAAGTTCAGTGCTGTAAGAGGGGCCGTTGGTTCCAAAATGATTTAAATATATATGTAGTTCTAATAACCCATTAGAAACGGTTAACCGATCAACAGGAGAAACTCTTATGCTGAGAAAGCGTATGACACAAATATCCTCACTGCCTTCATTCTATATTGTCAAATCACTTTGAAACCACCGTCCCTGGCTACTCCGCGAGCCTGGCCCTCTGGTGCGTGGCGCTGTTCGAAGCCTTTTATTTCTGCATTCCTGCGGTGAAAAAAACTTGAATTTCCCCTTGACATACCCCTTTTTCATGCATGAGACACCCTTCGATTACAGGTTGCATCGAATATCTCACACCCAAGGCTTCAAGCCAGCATTCAATTCTGTACATCACTCCACAACGGTATCCATCGATTACTCCGATCTGTTTCATTCCTTTGTAGGCGAAGCATTGCAAGCTTTCCCATTTCCAGCGTATCAAATTTCCGGCATGCGGGGTGAAGCGAAACTTCTTAAAAACCGAATCTGGCAGAGTCAATTCCAGGGCCGCAAGCATAAATTGCACGAGTTCATCAAAAGTTTCGAATTTTTCCCGGGCGATCCCCAGAAGCCGTTTCATTCGATCCATCTCAATTGGTGCCAGGGATTTTATAGCCGCTTTGTTTAATTCATTGGCTTTCTCTATCCCGAATTCACGGCAAGTGTGGTAAAACCACATACCATCATGGGTTAACCACCCCTTTCCCAGTAAATTCCTGATTTCTGTTTTTTCAATTCCATCAAGCACGCCCATTCTTCTCATCCTTTCGCCAGACCCCTTCTATGCCAGATCAAGATAACAGATAGGGTACATGGAAAATTTTCCTTATATTGCGATTATATAATGGATTATTTTCCATATATAACAGTATTTAATATAAAAAATAGAAAAAATATGGCTGAATTTTCCATCATATTAAGATATCTTATTGATATCATGGAAAACAAAGGTAAATTCAGACCCGATCCCGGCATAAAGCTTATAATAGGGGCCGTTAGGTCCAAAATGGTCTAAATATATATATCAACTTCGCCTGCAAGGTGAGCGAGCGTGCATATGTCATAGACAAAGGGCAAGTGCGATATCAAGGGTCGATTGACGATTTCTGAACCATATTACTTTCAAAGATGTATATGAAAGGAGAAATAGAAATGAATGTAATGGAAGAACTAAGAAGTAAGGTGGTGAGTAGAGCGGTACGTAACGTCCAAAGAGGATACATAGAGGACGAAAAAGGTCGCGGCATGTTTCGACCTGAAATAGAGCTTGATCTCCAGCGCTCGCGTTTGATGACAGAATCATTTAAAGAAACAGACGGGCAGGCAATGGTTATTCGGCGCGCCAAAGCGCTTGCCAATGTTCTCAATAACATGGACATATTTATCAGAGATTACGAACGAATTGTGGGGTATCAGACATCAAGTCCGAATGGTCTTTATCACCCCATAGACCAGAACTGGAGATCGGTACAGAGACTTGTTAATAGTGAAAGTGGTAAAACACTTTTAGATGACGCTGGCAGAAAAGAACTGGACGAGCTTTGTGAGTACTGGAATGGTAAGTCTATGAGTGACCGCCATCAGGAAATGTTGTCAGGCGATATTGCTAGATATTGGAAGTATGAGGGGACTTTTCTGTGGACCCAACTATCTGAACTCGGCATTCCGGATTATGAATCATTGTTTCAAACTGGACTCAATGGAAGGATTAAGATGGCCGAGAAAAGACTTGAAGAAATAGACAGGACCATTCCCGTTGATTATGTTGATCAGAAGGAATTTCTTCAGTCGGTCATCATAATTTTAGAGGGCGTCATAAACTTCGCGAGGCGCTATTCCAAACTCGCAAAGGAAATGGCTGCTAAGGAAAAAAACAGCGAAAGGAAGGCGGTACTCCAAGAAATTGCACGTACCTGTGAAAGGGTTCCGGCCGATCCCCCGCGAACATTTATTGAAGCGGTGCAATTTTTCTTTTTTATCCACCTCATACGTTATCTTGAATATTCTACGCTCGGTATAGGGATCCGTATCGATCTCATTCTATATCCTTTTTACGAAAAGGACTTAAAAGAGGGAAGAATTACAAAAGATGAGGCACTTGAAATCCTTCAGCTTCTTTGGATCAAGTTAAATGAGTTAGGACTCGTCTTTTCTCCCCTGGTGAGTTCGGTTTATGGGGGTGTCGCTTCACTTCAGGCGCTTACTATTGGTGGAACTGACAAGGAGGGGCGTGACCTCACAAATGATTTGACATACCTGGTGCTGGAAGCGGCCAAGAATCTGAAAATTATTGAGCCGAGCATTGCACTGAGAATACATAATGAGACTCCTGATGAATTATTATCCAAGGCTACGGATGTGATCAGGACCGGAATCGGCTACCCTTCACTGTTTAACGATGAAGCACTCATTCCATTATTGGAGAAATGGGGTGTGCCTTTAGAAGACGCAAAAAATTATGCCATTACTGGATGTGTGTACCTAGACATTCCTGGTAAGAATATAATGCGTCGCTCAGTTGGCTATTTCGTGTTGTCTAAATGTCTTTGGTGGGCGCTCCATCAGGGAATAAATCCAAAGACGGGCGAACAATGGGGTGCAAAGACACCCGACCCTGCAAGATTTAAATCATGGGAAGATGTCCTTGAGGCCTATTTGGAGCAGGTCAGATTTTCTGTAACCAAAATGGAGCAACTGGAAAGAACCAATCTGGAGCTCTATGTCAAGTACTGCCCAAGACCTTTCTATTCGAGTATTGTACAAGGGTGTATTGAAACAGGCAAGGAATCCAGAAAATGGGTTTATCCATCAATGGTGCATCATTTTATTCAAACGATTGCTGAAAGCAATGTGGCCGACTCATTGACAGCCATTAAGAAAGTTGTATTTGAAGATAAGCTTGTAACTCTCCCTGAGCTGATTGAAATCATGGACAGGAACTGGGAGGGGCATGAGGATGTCAGACAGGCGTGTCTTAATGCACCCAAATACGGAAATGACGATGATTATGCAGATCTTATTGCCCGTGAAGTCCAGCATAGGACTGAAGCAACGATAGAATCAGTAAAAGACAGATTCGGCCTGGCCAACAGGAGTGACGGGAGTGCTGTGTCTGCAACATACGGCCTTGCGATCGACACCCCTGCGACACCTGAGGGAAGGTTTGATGGAGATCCTTTTGCGGATTCTACTTTGGCCCCAGTGATGGGCATGGATAAAAAGGGACCTACAGCAGTTCTTAATTCATGTGCAAAGATCGATACTTTGGAAACTTTCAATCATCTTTTAAACCAAAAGTTCCCACCGAAGTTCCTCGAAGGAGACATGAAACAGGTTTTTATTGATTATCTGAAGACCTGGAGAAATAAGAAGATCCCTCATGTTCAGTTTAATATTGTTGACAGGGAGACATTGCTTGATGCCCAGGAGCATCCTGAAAAGCATTCGAACCTTATTGTAAGGGTGGCAGGGTTTAGTGCTTACTTCACGGATCTTTCAAAGGGGCTTCAGGATCATATCATTGCCAGAACGGAACAAAGCTTTTCGTAAATCTGTTGAGTATTTCAAATCCAGTGTGGGGTGGTAGTTCTCTCAAGAATTATCACCCCATATTGCGAGGTGTGATAAAGAGGTGAGCGATTTTTTATGGAGCTATCAACACGCAAAGACAGAGAAAAGGGCCTAGTCTTCGATATGCAGAGATTTAGTGTACACGATGGCCCGGGCATCAGAACAACGGTTTTCATGAAAGGCTGCCCATTAAGATGTCTTTGGTGTTCCAATCCTGAATCGGAAGATGTCTTCCCTAACCTGATGGTGAGAGATATCAATTGCAAAGGGTGCGGAGCCTGTGCAGAAGTGTGCCCGGAAGGGGCCATTACAATTACCAAGGAAGAAGGCAGAAAAATAGACTGGGGGAAATGTAACCACTGTTTACAATGTATTGATGCCTGCATATATAACTCGTTGAACAGATGCGGAAGATATATGGAAGTGAAAGAAGTTTTCGATGAAGTAATGAAAGACGAAGACTTTTATAAAACTTCAGGTGGAGGCATTACGGTCTCCGGAGGGGAACCGTTATTACAGAGTGAATTTGTGTCCAAATTGTTAGAAATGTGCAAAAAAAAGGGATTACATACGGCTTTAGATACCACAGGGTATGCCCCCTGGGAAAAAATTGAAAAGGTACTACCTTTTGTCGATTTAATACTCTGGGACATTAAGCATCTTGATACCCATGAACACAAAAGGACTACAGGTGTTGACAATACGCTCATCCTGGAAAACCTGACAAAAGCATCAAGGTTAAGGTTAGCTCGTATATGGTTGCGTATACCCCTGATTGCCGATTTCAATGATTCTGAAGAACACCTTAGGAGTATTGCTATTTTGGGGAAGAAGATTGGCGCGGAAAAAATCTCTTTGCTCCCGTATCATGAGGGGGGAAAGTCCAAAAGTGAACAGATAGGGCGGGCTTATGAGTTTTCCGAGGCAAAAGCACCAAGCGATGAACATATTAATAGCGTAAAAGAAGTGATGGAGCGAGAGGGTGTGACAGTGGCTATTGGTAATTAAATGCTAAAAGGAAATTCCTAATAGGGGATGTCCCCCTCCCGTCTCCATCCATTCCGAAGGCCATCATCGCTTCTTCCCTATCAAATCTTTCTATCAATACACCTATAATCAACAGGCCTTCTTGAACATTGGATTGAAAGCGACCTTTCAGGTCGCTTTCAATCCTGAAGGATTAGGCATCCTTTTTTCGGTGTTGCGCCCTTGCTATTCAGTGCCAATCATCACATTCGACGCTTTGACGACTGCATATGCCTCTTTCCCTACCTCAAGTCCAAGATTCTCGCACGATTTCTTCGTAATAATCGAGGTCATTTCTAGACCTGGGGCAACCTCTACGGTCACTTCTACATTCACGGCACCAATCTCAATTGCTTTAATGGTACCCTTTAGAACATTTCGCGCACTTAGTTTCATCTTATTACCTCCTTCTGTCTGATTTTACACCGGCTGCAGAACCATTCTACAGCCTACAAGTTGGAACAATAAATGGTTTATTGTAAGGAGGGGACGTACATTCCAAAATGATTTAAATATATGTACTTCTAATAACCCATTATTAGCTAGGGTCGGACCAAGCTATCTTATTAATATTTCAGGATACACATTCCAAGATTAAGTGTTTTCGGGCCTTAAAGAGCCATTTTTAGGGCCCAAATCACGCCCGTAAGCGGCCGCCGGTTCTCGACCTTCATATGGGCCATCTTCCCCCAGCACTCGCCACCCTTTTCCTTTTATACCGAGCCTTTCCTGCCGCTTCCACTAATCCTTTGCTCCCATCTGTGGGTAATGTGCCACACATAACCTGGGAGGTAAAGCATTCACTCATCTTTTCAAATACTTAGCTTGGCCCGACCCCATCACTAAACAAGGATCTCATGCGCAGTCAACCCCTTGTTGCCGAAGCGCTGTATTTCCCTAATACCTTTTTGAATTCGGTTGCTGCTGCAGGCACCTCTCTTTCTCTATTGGTGAAGATATCAGCAGGGGTTATACCTTCTTTGCCGTAGAAGGCCGCGTTGGATTTATGGTCGATCTGTAAAGCGGCTCCTTCCAGGGCAACTCCGGCGAATAAGCCTCGGCTTCTCGAGTACGAGTAGATCTCTGCCTTGAGTTGCAAGTCGGTAGCTGCTTCGGCCTGACGACCCACCGCACCTGCTGCTACGGCTGCATCGGCCCCGAGCGTAAATTTACCCTTCATTATGCCGTCTATGCTCTTCCTGGTCTTGAATACCAGAATGACATCGGTTGACTGGGCGCCAATCTGATACCCAAGGCTTCCGCCAGTAAGGGATACAAAGGATGGATTGCTCCATCCACCCTCTTTTTCGCGCACAACCAAGACGCCCCACCCATAACGACCTCCAACCACGAAGCTGGCCTTGACAACAGCCGGAATGATAGCCACTCCGTAAGCATTGTGTAACAGGGACGGCGCAATGCCCTTTTCCGGGATGGCCATGAACTCGGTGAGCACTTCGGTAGCCGCCTCCACTTTTGCCACTTCCTTGGTCTCCGCTTCAACTGAGTTACTCGCCAAACAAACGAGAACTAAGCCTGCCAGTATAATTACCATTGATCGTAGTTTCATTACTGCTATCCTCCTTATCTCAAGGGTGATCTTGCTCATTGTTTTGTCAATATAGTCAACTACGTCCCGTATTATTATCAGCAAGGAAACTTAGAATCTTAAGAGCGTCCCACATTATAGCATTCTCGTTATTGTTACATTGGTGTTTTCATGACAGCTCGTATAAGCTGCGACGGCTTTTCGCCCTTAATGCCGTTGTTGTGCTCCATTAAAAAAGGCAAATTTTATAACATTGAACTCACAACCATCAATGCAAGTCCCGCAAAGAATGCATTCAGTATTTTCCATTTTATAGGTCTTTACCATCATTTCAACTGGAAGGCTCATTGGACAGTTTTGGGTACATGTATGACAATGATTGCATTGCTCGGAATCCGCCTTTAGTTGTAGTGATGCCCACTTAAAACTATTCCTTATTTTTCTCCCTAATATCATAAACGGGGCCATCCAACATAAATGATGGCAGAATGATCTTCTTCCAAGAATAAATGCTGGCAGTACTATCAGAAAGAAAAGAACGCAAAGATATGCAATGAGAGCACTTACATCTCCTATGGAAAAGCCATATTTAGTCTGGTAAAGAAAATCTATTTTCTCATAGCCACCACGTCTGATTGCTAATAAAACAATAACACTAATCCACGGGATCCAAATTATCCATTTAATATAATCGCCTTTTGTTATTCTTTTGTCTCTTGCTAAGAAAATTGCCTCCTGACACCCTGCACCAGGGCAAGCCCATCCACAGTAGGCCCTGCCAAGAAAAAGAGCGCTAATAAACATAAGCAAGAACATTATGAAACTGCCATTTACTATGCCCCTCATAGTGGATTGAATTATGACAACAGGTGATGCATAATAGAATGTGGCTGGAAAAAGAAAAAAGGAGAGTAGAATAATTCCTTTTCTCAATTTTTGTCTGGTTTTGATTTTTTTGCCTATTATAGTGAAAAAATTTCAGCACAACGGCTGCGAGCTGAGCCGCTTGGCCAGCCCAAGACTGGTATCGCGCAGACGGTTACCGTGGGCTGGCCAAGTCGGCTCCAGCCCGTTGTTAGCCAGCCGGAACGTCACTCTGCGTGCCCGTCACTCCTTCGGTAAGGATTTGATGAACTTGCCCACCAAATCGATGATCGCCCCTTCGTGTTTCCATCCTTTCTCCTCCGGTAAGTGGTGCAACGGATCCGCGGTCGTGACAATGATCATGTCGAGCTCATCCAGCAGGATAATCAGGTTCCCGCCATGCCCCCACGCGAAGTCGAAACGATGCTCGCCTACCCTGGCGGACCACCATTGATAGCCATACCCGATGTCGTGGAAGTACCGGCCCAGTTTGCTGGATATCCACCCAGTGAAATTGATATTCTCCGAGTACCTTTGCAGTGATTTCCTGACCCAATCGGCCGAAACGACCCGCTTCCCATCGTATTCACCCTCGTTGAGATACAACAAGCCGAACTTAGCCATATCACGAGCCGTAACGTAGATCTCCCCCCAGCCCCAGTTGTAGTTGTCTGCATCGCGGGTCCAATCGCCCACCTCCGCGTTAATCGGCGTGAACAGATTCTCCTGACCGTATGACTTGAGATCTGTGTCACACGCCCGTGCCACAATAACCGCCAGGAGATGGGACGTCAGATTGCTGTACTGGAACTCGGTTCCCGGATCGCTGGTGAGAGGAAAATCAACGATGTGGGGCAGCCAGTGCCAATTGCCGCTGATGAAAAGGATACCAAAATAAGGAGGCGTGCGTCCCTCCCAGGGATATCCGGCGCGCATTTGCAACAAGTCCCGGATCGTGATCTGCTCTTTCCTCGGGTCTTTTATTTGTCCGGCAAATTCCGGGAAGAAGTCCATCATCTTCTGATCCACGCTTTGCAGATAGCCTTGATCCAGTGCAACCCCGACCAATGCCGAGGTGAAGCTCTTCGTCGCAGACTGCCGGCCGGACAACTGATCAACCGCCCCTTCATTGAAGTACCCTTCAGCGATCAGATAGCCGTTCTTGATCACCAGCAGCCCATAGAGGGTCTCCAATTCAGTCGCATTGAGATAGAGCTCCGCCACAAGCATCGGATCCAGCCCCTGCTCTGCAGGTGTCGACACCTTCCAGTCATCCCGGAGTAGGGGTGTGTATTTGACTGCTTGGAGATCCTCAGTGCGAGGACCGCATCCGACCAGCATTGATAGGATTAGGATCGCGCTGGCGAATAAGAGGAAAGAATGCTGACGCCACTTAGAGCGGAACATAGGGCAGCGCACGATATGTTTCAGCAGGGCTAGCCTGAGCGTGTCGTTGTCTTTGCGCGTAGTGTACATAATATCTCCTGTCATGCGGGGCCTCACATCGCGGATCGGAGAGGGGGAGCCCCATCCTGTTCCGGCTGCCTAACGTGCAAATCATCTGCCTCTATGAAGCGCAAGTGGAATAGAGGTCAGGTGGATTGACGGGTTAGGGGAATTACCGGCTAATACTTAATTACTTATGCCTGACCCCCTCCACTCCACTCCATCTTCATACCTCCTTTACTTCACGTTGCATGATCTTTGCCCATGTTGAGGTAACTGAGCAATCTTAATGCCAGACATTTTCCGTGCTGATTTGAGACGTAGGGGTTCTTTGCCCAAAATCCCAATAAAAAAAGCCACTTAAGGTCATGCCTTCAGTGGCCTTAAAAAATGATTCTGACCGATTTGTCGCCAGTTGATTAACCGATAGGACGAGGAGGCTGTCTAAATTTAGACCTAACTACCGGGAGAAAGGTAATATTATCCTTTCATTTCAGTAGGTTATACTACAGTCTAATCTTGGACTTATCTGTATGATTTTTCTACAGACTGGATCAATTATTGGAGGGCACCATAATCCCGGCCTTTCCCAACTTCCCAGTGAAAAGAGGGACATCCTATAGTCCCCCTCCACATTCGAAAATTAACTTAGAATCGTATGTCCCCTATTCACAAAGTTGATCCAGAAACAACGTCGCCTATTAGGGCTTCCTCCTGACAACAACTGGGCGCTGCAACTCAAGGCGAAAGGCTAAACGACAGTCTCTCACGTTGACCTTGCCTAGTGCGTCAACGTTGATAATTGATAGTGGTGCGAAGTGATGATAAATGCCAACAGGTGGTTTTGCTAATGGATTTCCATCAGAGCAGGGCCATTCAATACTACCCGTTTCTACACGAGCGGGGATGAGCCAATAGTCACCAGTACGATACTGGCCACCAGGGTCAAAACGTATCCGGATACCATTTTCCAGGTCAAGCCAACTGTTATCACCCAATCCCTCTTTAATCACTACGGCACCATCCTGAATTTGAGATCCGTTACCTTGTTTCTGGTCCCAGCGGCGCATGAGACAAAGACGCGACTGATCACGGCAGATTGATCCGCTGCAATGGCCCTGCAATGTTAGTTGGGAGTTCGCCTCATCAATCTCTTTGACTTGCAGCAGTGAGCCAGGTCTAGCCTCAAGCACGCAATAGTCATCCAGTACTTCCACCCAATCCTGTAACTGCAGGGAAAGAGGAACGCTTCGAGACGGCCTATCCAGAGTAACTGTTGTAGTATCACTCGAAGTGTCAACGTCCGCGCTGCGAATCTCGTAGGCCACTGTTCCATTGTTCCGGGACCATTTGAAGGTTGGCTTTTTGGTTATGCGGCCTGCCTTGTGAATCTCGACGCGGTAAAGATGGTTTTCAGAGCCGCTATAGCCAAGGTCTGCAGGAGTAATACCGGGGCTCGATTCGGCGATTGCAGCTAGCATCCCCCGATTCTTTGGCTGCCATTTATGAATTAAATCCCGCCAGGATCGCTTGATTGCGGCACAACTCATACTGCGAGGCAATTTGTGAGTCCTGACTTGCCATACGACTTTTGTTCTTGTAGTACTGTCTAAACCACCAAGAGCCACTTCACGAATCTCATGATCCTCGATATAGGTGATGTGACGCTCCCACACGTCGAGGTAGACAAGATACAGACCTTTCTTAAGCGGCTTCGATGGAAAATCCGGCTGGGTACAATAGGTCACTTCACATGCGTTCTCACACGCAATGCCATCAACGTAGTAGCGGCCCTCGCCGATGAGAAAATCTCCCCGCCAAAGGTGCAGCTTTCCACGGCGCAGTTGCCCCTTTTGTCTAGTACTTGCTGCGCTGCCTATAATCCGGAACCCGCAGTTGTCAATCGGGCCGCCGTACGGGCCAATCAGGTCTCGCATGACATTACGCAGCTCGTGGCAATGTATCGCAACCATCTCGTTCCAGTCAGCGTCCAATAGCACCCGTCCCTGTTGCAGAAGCACTCTCGTATAGCGTTTCTTGGAATCAAATGTGAAGCGCGAGAAATCTCCTTTCATAGCGTTCTCCTAATTCTTTTGAAAGACCGCGAATGTTTTGTCTGTTCCACACCACAAGTTCTACGTTTTTGGTGTCTCATCTGTCAGAGAGCTAACGATGAGATCACCGGCCTCTATGGAGCTGAAAGCCCTAAGATTGTCGAAGGGCGCCAGTGTAATAGAGGTCAAGGAGGATTGGCGAGGTTAGGCAAATTATGTTTAATACTTAATTACCTATGCCTGACCCATCCATGACTAGTTTTTCCATCCCAACAAAGAGAAGTTCAATTGGGTTTACTTCATTCATGTCCAAATTTTCCGGCTTCTTTGGCCTAACAGCATAAATGAGCTGCGCGGCGATATGCTACGAAATCAACCTATCACCGTCTACGCGTCTGCTCAATTTGATTGATATAACGCTTCTCCTATTAATCTGAAACTCCGCACCAACGACGAGAAATCTCCGTATAAATCTCAACCGCCTCAGAAAGCCTCGAAATAGAGCAACTTTCGTCCGTCTTGTGGGCCATTTCAGCTTCGCCGGGTCCAAGTATTATTGTCGGGACTGAGTCAAACGCTGGTGTCAGCACCGCAGCATCTGTGAAGTACGGCAGCCCTTTCGGTAGAACAGGCTCTTCCGAACGTTCCGATAAGATCGCAGACACCTCTTGAACCCATTCGTTGTTGGGGTCCGTAGCGACTGCATCAACACCTAACAAGGAATTAATCTCAACCTCCTGTCCCAAGGTATTCTTGAGATCGCTAATGGTCTCATCCGTTGTCTTCCCTGGTACAGTACGAATATCAACCTGAATGAGGGCTTGATCCGGGACAACATTTATCTTTGTTCCACCGGCAATAACTCCAACATTTAGCGTAGCGGTTCCGAGAATCGGATGGAGTGGATAACCGAGATCAATATCTTGAAGCTTGAGTACAGCCTTAGCGGCAGGATAAATCGCACTAACTCCTTCCTCGGGCATAGACCCGTGCGCCGCGACCCCTTTGGTTTTCAATTCAAGCCACAGAGCTCCTTTGTGAGCCACAAAGAGATTGTTGGAAGTCGGTTCCGCAACAACGAGGCCTCCAGCTTCTCCCAGTACACCACTCAACGAAGCCAAATGAGCCGTGCCTTCGCAGCCTGTTTCTTCGCCTGCTGCTATCACCAGGAGAATATCCGCCTTACGGGCGGGATGCTTCGCCATTTGTAGTGCGCTGACCACGCAAGCAGCGACTCCGCCCTTCATATCGGAGGCACCGCGACCATACAGTCTGTCGCCATCGACTTCCCCAGCGAAAGGATCTCGGCTCCATTTCGAATCACCAAGCGAGACAGTGTCTATATGTCCTGCATAGCACAAGGGCAATTTGTTGCCACGACCCGGAAGACGAGCAACCAAACTCGGTCTTCCGGCGCTGAACTCATAGGCTCCGACCTCGAAGCCAGCACTCTCAAGGAGCCGTGCAAGGAAATCCGCACACTCCTTCTGGGGGTTAATCGTATTGATACGCAACAACTCTTGCGTCAGTGACAGGACTTCCTCGGAAACTGATTTCATAGTTTGTACTCCTCAGCGGTATAACGGGCTCTTCAGCTGCAGCGATTAGCTGTCGGCTGCAAGAGCAGGGTTAGGCAAATCTATCCAGGTAATTATCGATTTAAATATCTTTCGAACCAATCAAAGATTTTTTGGTTCCTTTCAGAGCGGTGTGTGTTCAATCCATGATCACCCTTAGGAAAAACAACCAATTCATGAACCTTGTCTAATTCTTTCAGTCTTTCTGCAAGCTTTTTGGCTTGGCTTACTTTTACTCTCCAGTCGTCTTCGCCATGAAGAATTAGGATAGGGACATTTATTTTTTCTGGCCAATAAAATGCTGACCGTTTTTCCCATTCATTTTTATCCATTCCGACCAGCTCTCGAATCACATTTTTCATTCCCTCTTCTCTTTCATTATAACTCTGAGTTAGATCAGTAGTGCCCCCTACGACTGCCGCAGCCTTTATCTGGGCACCATGCTTTATTGCTAAATACGTCATCATGCCGCCTCTTGAAAATCCCAACATTACAATTTTATTCGGTTCCGTAAATAACAAACTCTTTGCTAAAGGTACTAGATTTAAGACGTCATTGATATCTTTTCCCCCAAATTCCTCCCGTCCTTGCCCTCCGTCATTGCCCCTATATTGAGAAGCTAAGACCACATAGTTGTTGGAAGATAAATAGGAAAGATATCTCAATGATTCCTTTGTTAATTTTCCAAACTCCCGATTACCACCTCTATTGAATATCATCACGGGATATTTAGAGCCTTCCCCCTTGGGCTTCACGATAAACCCTACAACCTTTAACCCATCACTTAAATATTTTATTTTGTAGCATTCAACTTTATTTGACCATCGAGATTCAATACTGATAAGCTTAGACTCTACTATTTTACCGTTTGAATTTATTAAATAATTTAGATCCTGAGAGATGAGAGGGGTAAGACCTCCTCTTTTTGAACTTACGTCTGTTATTTGGCAGCCGGATAATGACAGAAGAATGAAAATAATTGGAAAAAATAGATGTTTGACCCTGAAACTGATTGCACTAATCATAATAAAAACCATCATTGCCTAACGTAAAGATCACCTTCCTCTATGGAGCTGAAAGCCCTAAGATTGTCGAAGGGCGCCAGCGAAATAGAGTAGACGTCAGGTGGATTGACAGGTTAGGCAGATTACCATTGATCTAAATACTCAATTATTCAAGCCTGGCCCCCATCCATGACTCGATTAATTACATTAACGACCCCATTAACCACTGCTTTGAAGGTATCCCGTCAGTCCCCTGGAGGGGAGGCCCGCTAACGGAAAAGGAACAATACTAACCAGCCAATATAGTTGCCCATATTTACACCTACCCACAAGAACACAAAGAGTACTATGGAGAATCCTAGGATTACGCCACACATATATCCCATATGGCCACCCACATTACCTAATATCAATCCTCCTATATTGTCCCCCCAGCTTCCTCCCAAAACAGCCCCAATAACTAGTCCGAAGAAAGCGCCTACAGGCAGAGATATTATTCCACCTATTAATGAACCTATTATACTTTTGATAGTTCCTATACATAATAAGTCACAAATCTTTTTTATTGTTTGCATATGGAAAACCTTCTATTTTTCGCATGGCGCGAAACAAAGGGAAACAGGAAACAAAGGGGGCAGGCCTACACTTTTGACATTTTTAACGCGTCTTCTAATTTCTTAATCTTCCTCCTCAGTGTAGCATTTTTGGCACTCTTTAACGTCACACGCCTTCGGGGGACATGATACTTAATTATTCACTGTTCCTGCGTTTCCATGGTGCTACCTGGCGAGAAGGGCAATTCATTGTTCACATAATTTAGTATTGTGTCCCGCAAAATCAACATCTTCTTTGGCCCCTCTCTGATCCGTTAGAAATTCTATTTCGACCTCGTGACCATCGATATTTCCCTCATAGCATATAACTGGTGGTGTCTCCCGGCTTTTAAAGTTTGGCTTAAAGCCTGCTTCCACAAGCAATTGGTCTACTGTTTTGGATCCGATAACAGGCAGTTTCGGTTTTACCATTAAGTCAATATCTCTGGTCCGAATGGGCTCCCTCGACTTGTCAGCCAGAAGATAGTGATAGTAAATAAGGGGAACCCACCCACCCCCAATAACAATCACAGACAAGTAGTCTCTGATAATCCAAAGAGTCTTTAAAAACCCGGCTTTAAAATCTTCAGGCATAAGAGCTCCTAACCTTCAATGAGTTTTTTCAGACGCTTCTCATAAAGATGTTCAGCTTGCTCTAAACCCCGAATTGGATAGTTATAAAGATCAAGGTATAATTGAATGTCTGAAACAACCCACAAGCCTCTGATTTTTTGCTTTCCATAAAAGACCGACTGTTTGTAGTAAGGGAGCAAGAAAATAACATTTGCACCTTCTTGGACTTCTTTTAACTTCAATCTTTTTTCAAAAAAGTCAATGCTATCTCGGCTTGGGATATAAATGTGAACCTGGTTATATACAGCATATGGCGAAGCAAGATTAGCGCCTGCGTGAAACCCGAACGCATACTGAACTCTCTCTGAAATATCAACATCGCGTATCTTGTCTATGATTTCATCGGGACTTTTACCCAAACAAAAAAATTTAACTTCTCGATTTTTCTTATAGTTATATTCACGAACCCAATCTTCAAGGATACTCTTGGGGTCTCGCAATTTGAGCTTGGCATTTAAACGTACAACATAGTTTCTTTTTTCGAGTTCCTGCGCCATTCGTGAAACAAAACCAGGGTTAAGATTCACTGATTGAGCAAGCTCCCTAACACCCCATAGCTTTTCTTTATTCGAAAAAATGGCTCTTAGAATTAGTGAAGCCTTGTCAGAAAAAGGCCCTCGGCCTCTTCTTTCTTCAGGAAAGCGGTTAGGAAAACCTATACGCTCAATATACAAACCCTCATACTCTAGAAAAACATTTCCAGACAGGTCCAGAAAATAGACCCCGGCATTTTGACACTGTTTTCTTCTATCAGGGCTTAAATATTTCGCTATAATAACTGGTACTGAGTCTTTCTTTTCACCAACATACGATTTTAAATGTGATATTTTGTCTTGAAAAATTGGAAAACCTTTTGGGGATATAACTTCTCCGACTATTTTAAATTGCAAGTTTTTAAAAGAAGCGTGTGCTATAAAATCAGGATGCCACAATTGTTCCGAAGAGGGTTGCATTTTAAAATGAAACCTTAGCCCTATAACAGGAATCAAAGCTTCTATATTGTTTTTAAGTTGCTGAATTATTTCAAATTCGATTTTCATTGTTGTCTTTTGAAGTTATGTTGTCCATCTGGACAACAAACTAAATAAAAGCAACAAAAATGTCAAGCAAATTATTCTCTTTTACAAATATTATTTTCTGCCTCAGATAATAAAGCACCGCTAAAGTGCAATGGCGGATCCAGGTAGGTGCCAATGTGGTTGCTAAAATAGATCGACCGGGGGGTGCAAATGTCTTTCCTAAGGGTCATGGGTTCCTTGATCTCCAGATATAGCCCCTGACTAACCTAGCAGCCTTCCTCAATCAGGTGGGTCAAGTCAATGTAAGGTTTCACAGAGAGGTCCTTTTTGCGATACTGGGGCCGGGTCAAGTTATCGTATTGATTATTCATCATAAATCATAGAAATCATAGGGCCGTCGGGTCCAAAATGATTTAAATATATGTACTCGTAATAACCCATTAGAAAGGTTAACCGATCAACAGTGGAAATTCTTATGCTGAGAAACCGTATTACAAAAGCAAGGCTTGGCCGTCTTGGCATACAAATATCCTCACCGCCTTTCTTCTATATTATCAAATCACTTCGGAACCCCCCCTCCATGGTGAAGTGAAAGGTTAGCCGAATTCTGGTTTTATGCCGAGCAATAGGGCAATAGTAAGAATAACACCACTTCCAACAAGACAACCTGCCATTTTGCCCAGCGCAGAAGTTATTGCCTCTCTTGATTCCACAATTCCCCTTTCCCTGAGCCATTCAGCAATGCTTCCCTCGAAAAATCCAGCAATTGCATCTGTCAGCGCATCACCAATTACACCACCAGCGATTGCTCCAGCCACACCAAACAGGATGCCACCCCAGAGAGCTGGAATAGTAAGTAATCCAGTGTCAATTGCACCAAAAATAATATCTGGAATTGCACCAATCAGCGATCTCTTGGCTATCAGTAGCCCAGCAAATGGAATCAAAGCCATCCCAACAATAATAGGGCCGATGGGAAGCCGATATTGTAGAGTATAGACCCCGATTACCGCTACGAGAAGCGCCAAAATTCCCACATATGATGCTTTTCTTATCAATTTAAATCCCTATCTTTTTTGCTCGGCTAACGCTGCGGCTCACCGGGATCCGAATTTTTCGGTCATCCGGTGGAGCCGCTTGTTAGCACTCATTTTGTCAACCATAGTCTTAGAAATCTCTTTGCTTTTTCATCCCAGTAGAAAATGGAACGCGACCCTTCTGATGCAAAGAGTTTTATCGCATAGTTGTTCAGCTTCTTTGGTATCTTGGTATCAGCTCCTTCTGGAGGGTAAACCATAACTGTTGATGGGTCAACTCGTTCCACCCCCATGTATCGCAGTGCATCAAGGTTCATAGTCTCAAGCAAGAGCCATTTGTCCCGACCGCGATCGTAACCTACGAGCACGACAAACAACACGAGCTTATTCTGCTTCTTATCTATGGCAAGGAAGCAGCCGTCAACAAGCTTGTCACCATTAAAGTCTGCTACGGCCGTTGCGTACCTATCAGCGTTTCCAGACCTCCAATCTGCAGCTAATTCCTCCGCTGTTGGCAGTCTATAGTTCTCTGGAAGTACGGGACCACTGGCATGCGCCAACACAGAGAGCAAAACGATCGTTACTATGCAGAGCCACCTGCTCATATTCATTCTTTATGTGCTAACGTGGAGCTGAGCTGCGGGGGCAGAGTGCTTTGAATTGCAGACGGATGAACGGAAATAGTAGAGGACATAGGTTCCAAAATGACTTAAATATATATGTACTTCTAATAACCCATTAGAAACGGTTAACCGATCCGCAGTAGAAATTCTTATGCTGAGAAAACGTATTACAAAAGCAAGGCTTGGCCGTCTTGGCATACAAATATCCTCACCGCCTTTATTCTATATTGTCAAATCACTTTGGAACCAGCGTCCCCCGCTATTAATATATAACGTTGTTGACTACGTTGAGTTACTTTTCTTCTTTAGAATTATTCAACGTAGTCAACAACGTCCCATATTTCAGGGCAGCAGGAGAGCAAGTCGCCTGATGAGATTATCGCGGCCTTTATTGTCTTTAAATATATTTCGACGCTCTATTCCCCTGATCATAACGTGATGAAAAACACGGGGAGCCTGCCCGCCATCGCCAGGCTCAGGCAAGGCGGGCGGGCGTCAAGACGAGCTAATCTTGGCATACATTATTTGTTACCACGATGGCATTGGAATTGTCGATTGAAAGGTTTA
>SMTZ1_10001350_pt1 | contig 24434 bp, 18 predicted proteins | sample DeeMarSWOR136_30_FD_25667 | JGI IMG/M metagenome (IMG submission 25667) | reverse complement strand
AGAGATGTCCTGTCTTTTGAGAACTGTGTAAACTGGACTCAGCATGTTTATAAGCATTGTGGCTTTTACAGAATTTATGGAGTTCTCCATTTTTTGATCTAACCTGAAATTCTAAATCATCAGCTCATAGACACTCATCATGGAAATTAATCCACAGGAACCCTAATAAACGAGTAAATGAGTAAACGAAATATTTTTATAAATCATTTTCTGGATGCAGTTCGCAAAAGATATGGGATGTATGCTTTTAAAATCCTGGAGTAGTCCACACACATGGGGTGAAAGATGTGTCCATGCTCTTTCATACTATCTGCAGGGCAGCCGCCTCCGCAAATGAGAGCGTAGGGACATTCCAGACATTTGGACATGGTTTTGATGTTGCGGGACAGTAACTGGGTTACCTGCTCTTCATCTACAGAAAATTGAGGAAAAAACCTTCCCACAGGATTTTGGGTCATACGAATACAGACATAAATCAATCCATCGGGACTGAAAAAATAATTTCTGTCAGTTCTACACTTATATATGCTCGTTTCAGGTTTTTCACCTAAAATTATGTCATGGAAGTACTGATGACCTGGAAAAAAGATTTCAAAGTATTCCTGGAGATTGTATTTCTCAAGATAGAAACATACATGTTCTACATATTCGGAGGTTGTCCACACAGAAGAATATTCTAAGGTTTCTCTCACCCGTGCGAGTCCTAGTGTGATTTTTTCATTATCAGTCCATCCATAAGATCTGAACTGATCCACGAGGTGGGGGAGATCCTTCACATTATCTGGGTCAATGTTCACCTTTACACTGACAGGGATACCTGCTGTACATGCTTTTTCTACACCCTCTACGATCTTGTGGTATGTCCCTTCACGGGAGAGCGTTTTCTTCCTCCCATCATGCACAGAGGGTGTTCCATCCAGGGTGACTTTCAGCCGAACCCGGTATCCGGAGAGGAGCTCAGCAAAATCTAGAATATGTATCCCATTGGTGGTGATCAGTATGGGATCTCTTCTAAAAGTATCAAGCAGGTGCTCTATAATTGAACGGTTGGCAGGGAGGAGGGGTTCACCTCCAGTGAATTCAACTGTGTAGTCTGAAGGGAAAAGAACGAGAAATTTCCTTTTCAATGCATCAACAGCAGAAACCAAAGAAGATATCTTTTCCTTGTCAAGGCAGGCATCTTTTGGTAGGTGTGGGTCAGCTCTCTGGAAGCAGTATGCACACTGTAGATCACAGGCATAGGTTACTGCAACAGAAAAGCTGACAGGTGCACCTTTCTCCGGGGGGAGATTTCTGTAGACTTCAGGAAGAGAAACAGGTTCTTCAGTCGCATATCCTTGGTTATAAAGTTTCTCCAGTGAATCCTCACCAGGGTTGGCAGATTCCGGGCAGGTGAGGTACGAAGCTACTTCTGCTTCTACTATGTCACCTGTTTTGTGGACTGGGTTCGTTATGAACCATTCCTTCTCCGTTACCTGTACATAAATATTTGCAGGATGAGCATACATGTTCTCACGTTCAGGATTACCTTTAGAGGGCGCTGCACAAAACCAGTACAGCACCTTTTCAGTGCAGTCTTCCCAGTGCAGCAAGCTATTTAAGGTTTTTCTTTGGATCTGGATCAGATTTTGAGAATCTATCAAGAGTTCCAGTGAGACAACTTTGTCAAATTGAATGACGATACAACGCGTGGTCAGTAACAATACAGATTTGAAAAAAATTTCATTCACAAGAAGCTAGTACGCGAATTCCCCTGTGGGTATGGGGTACATCATGGGTGGTATCTACTTTTTCGAAATGTTCCAACTGGAGGATAGTCATACATTCTAAGATTCTTTCCAGTTCAGAAGCTGTATAATAGTGGAGGCACATCCCATCAGACAGCTGGAAATTCCCTCCCCCCAGGGGAATCCCATTTTTTGCTCCCTCATCCCTATCAGATATGACTACAAATAATGCTACTCCACCCGGGTTTAACACTCTGAACATTTCTGCAAATGCGCGTTCCCTTTCAGCTTCATCAGTGAAAAAGTTCATCACATTCATACTGGAACACGCTCCAAAGCTGTCATCATGAAAAGGTAATGAGAGCAGGTCTGCACAGACAACATTCATGTACTTGATTTCGTCATCTTGTGAAACCTGGCGGAGATAGTGAATAGACTGCAGCGAAGAATCCACACAAGTTATGCGAAATCCTAAAACTGCAAGCTCCCTGACACCACCACCCTGGCCACTCCCCACATCCAGCAGAGTACTGATACTGCGTTGGAGCAGTTCTTTCAAAAAAAGCATATCCAATCTCATAATCTCTCTGCGCCGGGTCAGCCACTGATCCCAGTATTCCCTGGACATATTCTCTCTATCCAAACAGATATTATAAACGTTTGTTGGGTATATACTGTCACAGAGGCTGTGCCACGTATGTGGGTACAGTCTGGGAAAAAGCCTTCTGACATACTGCAAAGAACTTTCCAGTTATCTTCCAGTATGAGTCCCAGGCTTTTTCACTAGATGACATTATCTGATAAATAGCTAGAAACAAACCAAAAATTTATATGGGTTCAGGGGAAGTCTTTTACAGCACAACTGTAAAGGAGGTGACGTATTGCTCACATTCAAAAGGGTGTGGAAAGGCATCAAAGTCCAGAGTAGCAGCAAAGGCGGGCCAGTGACTTCTGCCTATGTGACTCCCTATGGTTACTGCGGCTGCGGCTGCTGTTGCGGCTGCTGTGCTTGTTGCTCTACAATTCCAATAATTTGCGGTGGATAATTTCAACTGCAGGATAGCCAGAAAAGAAGAGAAGAGCAATGAATACAGGTAAGTATATGTACGTTCTGATTGGAATTTGGCGAAAAGGGCAGTTTGTGATGTTTGAAAGAATCAAAAACATGATGAATCAATTAATTGAAGTTTAGAGCTTATTCATACCTTTATTTTTATCTTTATTTTTATCTTTATTTTTATCTTTATTTTTATCTTTATTTTTATCTTTATTTTTATGTCACCAAAAACTGTTCTGATCAATGACAATTTGAGGCCAAGAAAAGCTCCAGCAAATTCCACACAGATAAAGTCCAGAAAAGTTTAAAGGTCATCCTCTTGAAACTATTGTGATACACATGTACGATGCACAAAAGTACATGATTCAGCGAGTGTTGCTATTCTGTCAGCACTCACAACCGAAACCCCTCAAAAAATAGAAGGAGGAATACTATGCCCCGGTTAGTAAAAGGAGGAAAATATGTATATGGCTGGTCAAAAGTAGGAAAAAAAGGGAGGATTGTAATTCCCCCTGAAGCACTGGAAGAGTACAATTTGACAGGTTCCAAAAGTGTTTACTTAGTATCTGGAAGCAAACGTTCAGGAGGATTTGGAGTAACCACTATGGAGCTCTTAGAGGATTCACCCCTGGCAGTCATGGTGAATAAGAACCCACCACTGGCTGAATTTCAGGTGCCTGAAGGAGAAGTGGTAGACATTAGTGGAAGACCATGGTGCTGGGTACAGTCACAGAAGGGGAGCATTACCATCCCTCCAGAAACACTGGCACTGTATGGAGTTAGCCCAGGTGATTTACTCCTTTCGGTGAGAGGCAGCCGTGTTGCTCTTGGATTTCTTATTAAAGGTCCAATAATTGAAGAAGCAAAAACCCACAGTGAGATAGAACTATTTGAATGAACATGAAGGGAGATACATGAACAAGCTCGTGTTGATAAACCCGGTCAACCCTCGCAGAATAGGGTTGACAGTAAATGTGAGTTCCCGATTTCCGCCTCTGGGGCTGGGGATCGTGGCAGCACTGACTCCTGATGACTGGGATGTAGAAATCATCGACGAGAACTTTGAACCGTTCTGTTACAAGAAAGCTGACCTCGTAGGGTTGACAGCTTTTACTGCCTCTGTTACCAGAGCTTACGAAATTGCTGATGTATACAGGCAACATAGTATACCCACAGTATTGGGTGGTATACACGCTTCAATGCGGCCTGAAGAAGCACTCCAGTATGTGGATACAGTAGTCATAGGTGAAGCAGAGGGCGTGTGGGGCAAGGTTATTGCAGATTTTGAAGCAGGCTCTATGCAAAAGGTCTACCAGGGAGAGTTTTTCGATTTGAAAGAAATGCCCCAGCCTCAGCGAGACCTCTTCCATCCTGGCTACATGTTTGGCTCAATTCAGACAGCACGAGGGTGTCCCATGGACTGTGAATTCTGCTCTGTCACTGCTTTCAATGGCCGTCTATACCGCCAGAGACCAGTAGAGGATGTTTTAGATGAACTGGAGACCATTCCCCAGAAAAGAGTCTTCTTTGTGGATGATAATATCATAGGTTATGGTGAAAAAGCTGCAGAACGTGCTGTTACACTGTTTAAAGGAATAATTGAGCGCAAAATCAGGAAAAACTGGTTCTGCCAGGCATCCATGAACTTTGCTGACAGTAAAGATGTCCTTACATACGCTGCAGAAAGTGGGTGCCGCATGGTCTTTCTAGGGGTAGAAGCAGAATCTGCTGATGCCCTTCAGGAGGTGAACAAGAGTCTCAACGCAAAAATGATAGAAAAGGAAGAAGCAACCTATGAGGAAACGTTTCGCCGCATCAATGAACACAGTATTGCTGTACTAGGAGCTTTCATTTATGGGATGGATACTGATACACCAGAAAAGTTAGGCCACCGTACTGACTACATTTTAAAGAGTAGTGTAGATGTGATGCAAGTTACTCATTTGACGCCTTTGCCAGGAACACGATTGTTCGACAAGTTAAAAGAGGAAAACCGGCTGCTCTACACCAGTTTCCCTGCTGACTGGGACCATTACGACATGACAGAGGTTATCCACCGCCCACTCTCTACAGGAGTACAGGAATTGACAGAGTGTATGTCAGAGAGTGTCCGCAGACTCTACAGCCGTAAGACGTTGTGGCGCAAATTCTGTAAGACCTGGCGTGCTACCAGAAGCTTCACTACTGCTATGTGGGCCTACACCTCTAACAAAAACTACCGCAATGTAGCTTTTGGCACTCTTGGAATTGAACCTGTCAGAACTTCTAAGAATTCTGGGAATAACCTTTAAATATATTGCATAGCTGTCATCAAAGAATGATGGATACCTATGATTCTAAGTCATATAGAGTTCACTTCATGAATCAACCTAATCGAGCAATTGTATCAAGGTTCATGGCAAGATGACATCGAAAGATACAGGTCTAACCATGCTTTCAGAGGGCTATCCGATAATCATTGGACGTGAACCCATAGATATTAATGGATAGTAATAAAATTATTAACCCTGTGAGGTGTATACATGAAAGACACTCCCCAAACCAAGTGGGATAAAGCTGCAGAAGCATGGGTCGATTTTGTACAAACAGGTAAAGATTACTACAGAGATGAACTGAACAACCCAGCCATGTTTGAACTCTTAGGAGATATTTCCAGAAAGTATATCCTGGATTTGGGATGCGGTGAAGGATATAATACCAGGATTATGGCCCAAAAAGGTGCACACGTCGTTGGGGTAGATTTTTCACAAAAAATGATAGATTTTGCCCTCCAGCAGGAGAAAAAAAAGAATTTTGGCATAGAGTACTATGTCTTGGATGTGGGCAATTTACACCCTTTCAACCCTGGTACATTCGATGTTGTCACCTGTTTTATGGCACTTCAGGATATTGAAAGCTATAAAAATGCTGTAAGAGAAGTATGGAGAGTCTTGAGAAAGGGGGGGCGCTTTGTTTTTGTCATTCCCCACCCGTGTTTTGAAAAAAGGGTCATTGATGGCACTGTTATTGGAGGATGGGAATACGACAGAGACAGAAAGACCTCAGATGCACTCTACTACAAGGTGGACAGATACTTTGATACCCATGGGTACACTATTTCGTGGGACATGGAACGGTTAACACAGCATTTTGAAACTACAGCATTTCACAGGACGTTAACAGACTATGCAGATGCTCTTTATGAAGCTGGGTTCCTCATTTCGAGATTGAAAGAGCCAAAACCTACTAAAAGAGTGCTTAAAAAACATTCTATTGAAGAAAATTTGAGAATCCCTCAGTCTGTTGTTATTGAAGCAGTAAAATTGAAATAGTAATAGTAATTTTTTTGAAATTCAGAGGATTGGCAGCAGATGTTGTTGACAATATTTGATCCATATTGAAAGATGAATCCCTGTATCATCTGTTAGTGGAGAGATGGCACGTTTCAAGATTTAAGGGAACACCACAGAGTGGACCTGTACAGATTTTGAGGAAAAACATAACAACCTATAGCAGAATATAAGATAGGAGAAACTACCTCGTCAGGGTATCTCACAGACCAGTTCATTCCCCTTACCAATGCCGGGGCATTACTCACCGACGATTACAATATCTTTTCGCATTCTATTATCTTTTACCATCTCTGTTGCTGCGCCATTGAGACGCTCACATCTACTATCTACACTCTGGGCATCTGCTGAATGAAGCAGATGTTTGATTACCAAAGTCCACCTGGAAGTTGGGGTTAAAGGGTTCCATAATTTAAGTTCTCTTTTTTTAGAAACAGGTACAAGATACTACGATAACCAAAAATGAGGGAATAAAGTATATTGAGAAGGATTTTTCACGGTTTTCTTTTCTTGATATCCCTACACACGAGACTGAAGATTTAACATGGGAAGAAATAGTCCAGGTAATGACTACAGCCCACGCACTATACCAGCTTAAGGAAAAATTTATTCCAGGCACGAAGTGTAAAAGAAAGGAGAGAGTCGCCCTGGTGAAAACAGATGCAGGTGGATGAAGTGAGTTTCGAGATCCTGTGCAGGTGCGATGGATTCCACAATGTGAAGGTTTTGTTCAGATGAAAAAATGAAACTCTTTCGCGATGAACCCACAGTAAGGGCAGATGACAAGCTGCACCTCGAGGCTGTGTGAACCCTGTTGTAGACTGGGAGTAACCTGATCCAGTAATGATGAAAGAAGCGTTCGGTAACATATACATTACAAAATCTCAGATTAAAACCATTTTCAAATATAATCTTTCTTGTCTGATCTTGGTAGAAACAGTTAAAAGCACATTTTGCAACTAGCACTCATGGAACTTGAAGGGAAAGATCGACCTTTCACATCGGTTCCTCCGAACAGTCCGAAAGGACAGTGGATTCTTTTTCTTCTGATCGGCTGCTTATCAATGCTCTATGCTGAATTGTTTTCAGGGGCTTCCAGAATGTGGTTTTTCAATGTGTGGTCTTTGTCAGTGACATATCCTCTGTACCTGGTTCATGTACTGTTTTTTCTCAATTTAGCTTTCCGTACAAATAAGACATCGCCCCCCCACCTCTACTTGTGGGGGACCTTGTTCGGTATGTATGAGTCATGGATAACCCAGGTTTTGTGGGTTGGATATGATACAGGAGGCCCCATGGTTGGGTCAGTTCTAGGGATTGGAATAGGGGAGTTTTTGGCATTGATTTTCTTTTGGCATCCTATCCTTTCATTTGTGCTCCCTGTATTCATTTTTGAATTACTGGCACTTTCAAAACCTTCAGAAATACCTTCAGAACAACGAATACTGCCCAGTCATGTACCATTCTTGGTCAAAGTCAAATCCAACCAAAAATATTTATGGGCTCTCTATGTGGTTGGCTCTCTCTTCATGGCTTTCAACTACCAGGGGAACGTACTTCTTGTACTGGGAGCTTTGGGAGGTACTTATATTCTGATTTATCTCCTCGTTATAATGGCCCGTAGATATTCTTCTTTTTCTGTGTATTCCCTTCGTATTGGAAATGTGGGAATGACAATGATTGTAATCTACCTGGCAGTGTTATATGCGTTTATGTTCGTGGGGTATGGATACTCCAGTGGAAGAATACCCGGGATTTTACCGATAGCAACTACTATTGTGATTTACAGTGTTTTGAGCTGGATCATACATACATCACGTCCTGCTGCAGAATCTGTGGAAATACCTCCACTGCTTACTGCAAACAGTATGAAACTATCAGATTACAAAAAATTTGTGTACTTTAACCTCCTCTTTGCTTCTGGACTGTGCCTGGTAATCCTTGCAGCCCCTCATGTTATGGTAATTCCGTTTTTGTGCTTTTACCTGCTCATCTGTGTCATTGGGGTCTACATTTTCTACAAAGCAGTTTACAGCAGAAATGAGCAGACTCCAGAATCTCTGCAGAATAGCTATGCAAAGCTCACAGAAACGCTTACAGCTGAACTACAGGTCCTCCCTGGATGAATGCTCCACATCAGATGCTCCGCGTGCTCTTTTTTCACCAGATTACAAACAAAGAGACCAACTCAGCACTATAAAAATTGGGTCGATACCCCAAATTTCTAGGGCTGTAAGTAACCCCAATCAGTAAGAATAATGCTTTAAACATGTTACCACTTCTATGAAATCATTTTCTGACAATTTGAAAGCTCCACGTAGCTGAAATCTACAGTACCAGTATCAGTATAACCCTCTGGCTGTATACTTTGCAGATTCAGTAAGACCTCTGAAAAGGTCAACCCCTTAAAACATGAGGACCTCACCAGTTGTTCATTTCTACAATTTTGAAGAGCGAATCCGCACAGAATGTTATACATTCTTATTCTTACGTCCAGATAGCAAAAAAATGCTTTGCAAAAATTACAGACTGCATACGGCACTCTGTGCTCGTACAGTCTTCTCGTTGCATGGAGCTATTGCAGTTTTGATAGTGACAAAATACAATTTTTGTATCAACTTTTACATTTTTTTTGATTATTTGTGACAGACTTACAGTACTGCAGAATTGAGAGAGCTGCTATTAAACCTATTTGTTGACATGAAAGAAAGCTTTAAGAATGAAACAGACCTACATGGATATGAGTTTGAGCGCCACAGAAGAAGTGGTTGTGTGAGATCAGGTGATGCAAAACCCCCACCAGAGATCCTTTGCACTGCCAGAACACAAAACATGAACTCGCGTACCCAAAGTATATCGAAGAATCTCATGAATTCCACATGATGACTGCCGGGATTCGAGAGGGAGAACATGAAAGATCACAACAATACAAGAACTGGATGGGTTGAACCAGAAGAACTGTATGAAATACTGGTGAACACGTCTTCAGAAGCAGCAACAGTAAGCGATTTGGAAGGGCGCATAACGCACGTATCCCAGAAGGCCCTGGACTTGTATAGATTTACCCGTTCAGATGAGGTTTTGGGAAGAACTATTTTCGAACTCGTTGATCCAGAAGATCACCAGAAAGCAGTGGCAATCCTGCAGAAAACGTTGAAACAAGGAGTGGTAAGAAACGTAGAGTATACTATGGTGAAAAAAGATGGATCTCGCTTTTCAGGGGAAGTAACTACTTCTTTAATCAAAGATATGAACGAGGTCCCAAAGGCTGTTTTAGCCACTATAAAAGACATTACAGAGCGTAAGCAGAAAGAGGAGGAACTCAAAGAAAGTGAAGAACAGTACAGAAATTTCTTTGAAAACGCTCCCATAGGAATTTACAGAAGTACTCCTGATGGTCGCATCCTCATGGCCAATCCGACGCTGCTGCGCATGCTGGGGTATTCCTCTTTTGGGGAACTGGCCCAGAGGGACCTGGAAAGAGAAGGATATGAAGCAGGCTATACCCGTTCAGAATTCAAAGAACGCGTAGAACGTGAGGGGCAGATTATTGGGTTTGAATCTGCCTGGACAAGAAAAGATGGTTCTATTGTCTTCATTCACGAGAATGCAAAAGCTGTTCGAGATAATTCAGGCAGCATTTTATACTACGAAGGAACAGTTGAAGACATCACTGAAAAGAAAAGAGCTGAAGAAGCACTGCTAGAGAGCGAGGAGAAGTACAGAACACTTACAGATAACCTCAATGTTGGTGTGTACAGAAATACTATAGGACCTAAAGGGAAATTTATTGAGGCAAACCCTGCAATTGTCAAAATGTTTGGTTACAAAACCAAGGAGGAGTTTCTAGCATTGAACGTTGCTGATTTATATCAGAATCCACAAGACAGAGAGAATTTCAATGAAAAAATGCTGCAGGACGGATTTGTAAGGGACGAGGAATTACAGTTGAAGAAAAAAGATGGAACTCCCTTCATTGGTTCAGTATCAGCTGTGGCAGTAAAAGACGAAAAAGGTAATACTAAGTACTACGATGGCATTGTAGAAGACATAACTGAGCACAAGTTGGCTGATGAAGCGTTGCAGAAAAGTGAAGAAAAATACCGGACAATTCTCAGAAGTATTGAAGACGGTTATTTTGAAGTCGATGTTGCAGGGACCCTGACTTTTTTCAATGACTCATTGTGCAGGATTCTCGGATATTCCAGAGATGAGTTGATGGGTATGAATAACAGGATGTACATGGATGCAGAAACTGCCCACACTGTCTACTCCATCTTCAATAAAGTGTACCAAACAAGAGAACCTGCCAAAGCCTTCGGGTGGGAAATTGTTAGAAAAGATGGGACAAGAGGATTTGTAGAAGCATCTGTATCTTTAATAACCAGTTCTGCAGGCGAACCTACAGGATTCAGGGGTATTCTCCGTGACATTACCGAGCGCAAGCGAGCAGAAATGCAGTTGAAGAGCCTTTTCGATGCCAGCAGGCTGATTAATTCCACCATGGACATGGATAGAACATTCGAATTTATTTCAGACTCTATTCTGGAATTAGTTGGATTTGATAATTTCATTATTTTCCAGGTTTCAGATGATAGAAAGAGCATATATCCTGCGTATGCTTCAGAGAAAATGAGAAAGAAGGTTGAAAATTTAGTCTTAGATTATGGAGAAGGTCTTGTCAGTGACTGCATTAAAAATAAAGAGATCTGCCTCCTCAAAAATGCACAAGAAGAAAAAAGAACTAAAGATGTTCCTGGTGTAACAGAAGTCTTCAGATCTCAAATTATTCTCCCTCTCATCATAGAAGATGAAGCTGTGGGAGCAATTCACATTTCAAAAAAAGTGGAAAATGCGTACGATCACTCTCATGTTGATGCTTTAAAACCGTTGAGTGAAGTAATTTCATCTGCTATCAAAAATTCCAGGTTACACAGTGAAATAAAAGAGCTGAATTTACAGCTTGAAAGGAGAATCGAAGAGAGATCAAAGAGGATAGAAATCCTTCTCAGGACGAGACAGAATCTGCAGGCAGAGAGAAGCTGGGAGAAAGGGTTGGCAGTCATTGTTGAGAGTATGAGTACCCTGGGGTTTGATCAGGTTGGGGTCTTTCTGGTAGATCCCATGGCTATGAAGCTGAATTACCATTTAGGCAAAGGTGATGTACTGCCAGAGCCTGGCACCTCAATTTCTCTCAAAAGGAGAGAATACATTGGAGTTCAGTGCGTTTTAGAGAAGAAAACCTGTTACATAGAAGATACCAGACATGTTAAGGGAAGACAAATAGTTGCATCAGAATCTTTTGTCTGGGTTCCCATCGTGGTGCAGAACGAGGCTTTTGCAGCATTAGCAGCAGGCAGTATTACACGTGAGAAAAAGATTACAGAAGAAGATGTCAAAGATTTGGAAATTTTAGCCAGCATGTGCGGAGCCTTCCTTGACCGTACCAGAGTCTTAATAGAGCCAGTTGCAGAAGAAAAGCTCAAAGGAGAAATAAGACATTGGGTAGACCCCATGGAGGGGTATCTCGTTTTGGAGAAAAAACCTGAAAAGTCTATCGAGATTTTTACTGACCTGGTCACTCATGGGATTCCAGGGTTTGTCGTTTCTCGGGTGTACCCGGAAAAGCTCAGAAGACAGTACAAGCTCATGAGGACCCCCATGCTGTGGTTGTCACGATCTGAAACAAAAGATGCTTTGAATCCAAATGATCTGTCCAAGTTGGGGTATATTGTGGAGAATTTCACCAGGAAGAGTGAGAGTTCAGTCATCCTGCTGGAAGGGCTGGAATATTTAATAACGCAGATTTCTTTTGAGCCCGTAGTCAAGCACCTACAGGAACTGAAGGACACTATTGTTTTGCACAATTCACGGTTGATCGTTCCACTTCACAGCAAAACGCTTACTCCCAAAGAATACAACATTCTAAAAAGGGAGTTTACTGTCATAGAGTAGTGCCCTGCGCCCTGTGTGCATTGATTCTTTTGTATCCTTTGCCTTCACTCACAATAGATTTTTATGGAAGCTTTCTTCAACCTGTGTATGGCTATCATAGAAGATGTCATTGAACGATGTAATCGTACATTTGTACACATAGGGGGAGATTTTGTGCTCATTGAAGATTCCCCTATCCAGTGTCCTTTTCTCAGAATCAAAAATTGGAGAGAAGCATGGATGGCCCTTTACTTGAGAAAACTGAAATTTGGACAGTTCACAGAAAACAGAGACATTATAGATCATCAAAAATATGTGCCCTTTGGAGCTTCTGAGATTATCATGGAAGCATTGGGAGTAGATCTTTTAGATGCAGCCGTTTTAGTCTGCGATGGAGCAGGAACTGTCATAACGTGCAGACCTGAAATCGTTCAGGGCGTTGGCGGCAGAATGAGTGGACTGGTGTATACTACTCCACGTAAATCTGTCATTCAGCGATTGGAAAAAGAAAAGGCCATCGTACTTGACCCTGAAACAGCTAAAATAGACCCTGTAGAAGGAACAAAAAGAGCACTGGAAGAGTACCGGAGAATTGCAGTAACTGTTACTGCCTCAGCAGATATTGATGTCTTAAGGGGGATATCAGAGGATATAACTCTGTTTGTCGTTCATACTACTGGTATTACTCCAAAACAGGCTGAATATGCCACTAAAGCAGATATTGTCTGGGGATGTGCCTCTGAGTATGCCCGGAAAATCGCAGGCCCTGAATCGTTAGTACAGCTTGGTGTGGGCATTCCTGTTTTTGTCTTGACAGAAAGGGGGGTGGACCTGATAGCACCACAGATTTGTGAACTATCTCCTCAAATAGGGAATTTTCTGAAAGAGAAAAGAGAAGATATTTTGTCGGGGGCCACATATTTGATTCACCACAGGAGAAATCCAGAATTTAGGATAGAATTAACCATGAAAAAATGCAGGCTGCCTGTTCTAAAACATCATGGGCCTCAGCCATTGATCTAGTAATGTGATTTGGACAAATTGAAGAATTTCTAAAGATCTTCTGTCAGAGTACATCGCACAGTTGTATCCTCCCTCAGTTGGCAGTTATCAATGGGTTGGTGGTGGTTGCTAATCAGTTGTTGGTAATAGGAGTTGATAGTTGAGCAATCTTTTTATAGTAATCTCCCCTCTACTTACTATGGAAGACAATAAAAAACTCAAAAAGATAGAAACGGGAGGAATCCTATTTGCACTCTTCCTTCTCTTTCTGGGACTCTTTGCTGTGCTGTTTGACGTTCCCATTTTCACAGGATTATACCGCCTGCTCAGCTTGTGGCCTCTCTTCTTTGTAGGAGCTGGTGTGTGGCTGATCTTCAAGACCTTAGATAAGGAGAGAATTAGTGTTGTCGTTCTGGCCATCATATTAGTTGGAGCCATGTACAGTGTCTTCTCCCAGATAGAACCGTTGTTAGAAACACGAGAAGAGGAAACAGTTCCCTCAGGAGTGACCAGCATAGATGTATCAATGGATTTTGTGGCTGGAAGCTTTTCAATCGGTTCTACACCAGAAAAGCTCTTCACCACCAGAGGACACCACATCTTGGAGCCCCATCTCCATACGATGGGATCAACTGCTTACCTGGATTTTTCACTTAAAGCAGATATTACCCCCTTTAAAGAGATCAGTGGCGAATACGAGATACTGTTGAACCAAACCCTTCCTGTGACTATATCTGGAGGTATTGGTGCGTCTTCATGCACTTTCGATTTTTCTGACCTGAAAATAGAAGAGCTTAACCTGGATGGAGGATTGTGCAGCCTTGAGATTACATTTGGCGAAACGAACACAGAAGTAGCCCTCAGTATGGGACTCTCCAGTGTTAATATATTCGTTCCTCAATCAGTGGGAGTCAAAATTATTTCTGATGGACTGGTATCACTTTCAGTGCCTTCTGGCTGGATCAAAACTGATGAGGGATACAAAAGTCCAAACTATGATGCAGCCATGTATAAAATCGACATTACTGCTACTGTGGGTCTTGGTTCTATTGCAATCTCGTACATGTAGGAGCCTCCAAGCAGGTCTTTCATTGATCAGGGGTTAACCTGTTACAGCCCTGCGCTGCTAGTGGTACTTATGCAGGTGAGCACAATAGGTTCAAGTGCAGTATGAGGAAGTATATGGGAATAGCCATTTACTATTCTGAGAGAACGAGTTATGAGCATGCTCTTGCATTGACGAGGAGAAGGATCTGTACTGTAAAGAGATACAAGTGGAACAGAACAAATTACATGAATGCATTGAGCTCAATTTTAAGGTTATGGCACGAAAGCCAGTCATTGAGGTACAGGATTAACAGTGCAATTTTAAATTTGCTGGTACATGGAGCAATGACACCTCAGGGGATTTCAGAGATCTATATTTTTGCAGCTAAGAGATTTCATTCAAATCACTTTCTTCATTCATAGATCTAACAATTGTTTTGTTTTATGAAATTTTTTTCATGAACCTTTCTGGCTTTGTCCTAAAACTCGGAGCAGTCGAGCACTCTAATGTCTTTTTTCCTCCGATAAGCATTTCTGACATTCTGACTGAACTCAGTTGCCTCTGCTTTTTATTGCGCACCCAAGAAATCCATCGACGACAATCGTCTATGCCTTGAATACTCACAAAGTTTCTCACTTTTTTCAAGGATTACATTTTTAACAGGGAAGTTATAGAAATACTATGTCAAAAATGAGCTTCCAGCTTGCATCAAAGCTGAACCCTATGTGGAAGAAAATCGCAGGAATCCTCGCTGGTACCTGTAAGAAATGCAACAAGCCGAGGCTTTACTCTATCTTTGACGCTTATATCACTGGTGAACCCCCCACCTGTACTGGCTGCTCACTAACTTACCGGGCTGTTCTCCCACTGATCAACCACGTGTTTGGCAAGGTAACTCTCCAAAAAAAGGATGTGAAAAACCTGATGTCCGACACACTTGTCCGAAAGAGTATGTACAACGTCGTCAGGGGTATAACTCATTTCGGGATTAGGGCCCCACAGCCCACAGCTGTTCCCGTTGTGGTGGTCTGGAATTACACCAACCAGTGCAACCTCTCCTGTATTCACTGCCACCAGAACTCAGGTGAAACAGAAGAAAGGGAACTCACTACAAAAGAAGTATCCAAAGTGATTGAAACCCTTGGTGATGCAGGGATTTCGATCCTCACTTTCTCAGGTGGTGAACCTCTTGTTCGCTCAGATGTATTCGATGCTATACAGCAAGCAACAGATTGCGGCATGTACTGCACAATTGCCTCAAATGGGACGTTGATGACCAAGGAAACTGTCCAGAAGCTGAAAAGAGCAGGGATCAAACGGGTAGAGATCGGCCTTGATGGCTGTGAAGCTGAAACTCACGACTTTTTGAGAAACACCCCTGGATCTTTTGAAGCTACTATTCAAGGAATAAAAAACTGCGCCCAAACAGGGTTTGATGAAATATGTGCCACCATGACACTGCACAAAAGGAATGTAACAGAGCTTCAGGGTATTGTCCAACTAGCAGAAGAACTAGGAGTTTCACGGTTCTACCTGAACAGGCTCATCCCTGCAGGGAGAGGCACAGAGGTCATGGATTTGGATGTTACAAGAGAGGAGAAAATTGATGCTTTAGAATACATCTATGAGAAGTTCTACCAGAGTGTCACCAATGGAGGAGGGATTCAGTGTTACTCCCGAGGAATGACCTACTATGGTCGACTGGGCTACGAAAGGTCAAATGGAACAGTTTTCACTGTCAGTGAGGCTCTATCAGGACACAGTAAGATGTGGTCAGAAAAGTTTGATGATGGTATATCCAAGATCGTTCAGAGATATGGTTCAGGATTTGGCGGCTGTTCTGCTGGAATTACCTACTGTGGATTGACAGCAGGAGGTGATCTCATTCCCTGTGTTCCTGCACCGATTAAACTGGGGAATTTACTTGAAGAAGATCTGGAAGAGATCTGGGTTAACAATCAATTGCTCAACTACATACGCCAGAGGAAAGACCTCAAAGGCGCGTGTGGGAGTTGTGCCTACCATTCTATCTGCGGTGGGTGCCGGTACACAGCATATGTTGTCAATGGCGATTGGCTGGCAGCTGACCCAAGCTGCCCCTTTGGACCCAGTATGCAGTAACACCTGCTTCAAGACTATGAGAATTACCCAATAATCAAGTATTCCCATTTCAGACAGGAGAGATAGTTAACCTATTTACTTTCAAATGTAATATGAAATTCAGTCCCTTTATCCATCATCAGTGTGATTTCACCATCAAGCTGGTCTTCTGCTAGAATAGTAACTAATCGCAGCCCCAGTGTTTTGGCATTTCTGAAATCGATACTATCTGGTATACCTATCCCATCATCTTTGACCACCAATTCAATAGTACTATCACTACCATGAAACCCCACCCCTATTTTACCTCTCTTATCAGGAAAGGCATGCTTCAAAGCATTTGTAATCAATTCATTGATGATCAGCCCACACGGTACTGCTGTATCAACTCCCAATAATAGATCATCTGCCTCTATTTCTAATGCAATGTTCCGATCACTGTAAGAGAGAACCAACCCACGAACCATGGCAGTGATGTACTCGCGAAAGTTAATATTTTCCAAAGTTTCAGATTGGTACAACTTCTCGTGGATTAAAGCCATAGATTTTATGCGGTTCTGGCTTTCTCTAAACATCTCCTTGTACTCTTTGTCTGTAATGTATTGTGACTGTAAACTGAGCAAACTGGATATGATCTGCATGTTGTTCTTAACCCGGTGGTGTATTTCTTTGAGCAATACCTCTTTTCTCCGTGCCTCTTCTGCCAGTTTGTGATCTGTTAAATCACTTCCAATACACAATGCGCCCAGGTTGTTCCCATCTTTGTCTTGAATTGTCGAAATTGATACTAAAACAGGAATTTTTTCACCATCTTTTGTTACAAAAGTAGTTTCTTGGTTGATATAGGGTCCCACATTACTAGATTTCTGGACTTTTTCCCATTCTCCTTCTGCAAAAACACTCTTCAATGGCTGGCCGATGAGTTGGGTTTCACCGTAGTGTAAAAGGGTTAATGCACTTTGGTTAGCTAATGATATTGACCCATCTTCTTGTACCAGAAAGAGCACATTGGACATGGCACTGACAATATCATCAGCTGCCACAGTAGGAGTCAATGCAAAGATGTTGTATCTATAGATGCCGTACGCAATGATAATGACTTCAAAAACAGATGCAATAATGGTAAATTCTGGGACCCTGACATCAGTTGCAGGAAAAGATCCTTCAGTAGCTAACCCCACAACTGCGGGTAGTAACAAGCCTACAAATACGAATTCAGCTCTTTTTTTTTCAATATTGGTTTCTGCTCGATGAAAGTGCAGAAAGACTAAGATTATGGGTAAAATTGTGAAAAAAATAAGCCATATAACGCTTATGTTGTATATGAAGAGGTCTTCAGGAATACTGTATGTCCAGCCCCAGTATTCTTTGATAGGTTCTCCTGTCATGCTGTCAGTGGTCAATTCCAGTAGAGCAAAGATGAGTGCAGGCACGTAGAGCAGAAAATAGGTCACCTTCCTCTGGAGTATTCTCTTCTTTTTTGTGAAAACAAGAGCAAAGTGCATGTAGACAGCTATGCCAAAAGGCCACACAGAACCTATTCTGAACCACGTATATGCAGCAGCAGCATCAGTTGACTGACGAAGACCAAATTCCGCAAATGCCAGATATCCGAGCAGTAAACAGGCTGCCATGTAGAGTCTGTTCAATTGATTTCGAGTATCTCTTTGATAGATGAAAATACCTAGGACAAAAAATACGTAGGAAGCCAACAACGATGAGAGAGCATAGATGTTCATAGTATCCCTTTTTTTCAGGTCTTCTTTTCAGGAGATAGACACTTCAATGTGATAACTGATTTCAATTCTTATAAACCTATTCCCTCAAGAAATTGCCAAGTATTCTGGCATTATTACCTTTTTTGAGAAGAGAGATTTCTGTCATGTATTATTCTCACTTTCGCTGCATGTGTACTAATACATGATGAGACCACCATTGACGTGTATTGTCTCCCCTGTTATGTACCCTGCAGAATCAGAAGCTAGAAATGCTACTGCAGTCCCAATGTCTTTAGGTTCCCCCAGCCGTTCCAGAGGAATTTCAGATTCTATTTTTTCCCTTTCTTCATCAGTTAAAGGGAGAACCATGTCAGTCGCTATGAATCCCGGGGCTACAGCATTCACCCGTATGTTATAGGGAGCAACCTCCAAGGCCAGGCTCTTGGTGAACCCTACAATTCCAGACTTAGTGGAAGCGTAGTGGATTTCGTGATCTGTTCCTGTATAGGCCACACAGGATGATATATTTATGATTGATCCTGATCTAACCTTTTTCATGTGTAAAACTGCTTCTTTTGAACACAGAAAGATGCTGGTAAGGTTTACATCAATGACTCTCTTCCAGTCTTTCAAAGACAGTTCCCAGATCTTCAAATGCTGGTGAATGCCTGCATTGTTCACCAGTATATCGATTCTCCCGAATTCTTCCAGTGTTTTCCTGAACAGTGTTTTCACGTCTTCTTCTTTTGAAACATCAGCTTTTACTGCAAAGGATTCTCTTCCGAGGTGTTTGATCTTTTTTACTGTGTCTTCGGCTTTCTCTGAAGATTGCACATAGTTTACCACAACATCAGCTCCACATTGAGCCAGTGTCGCAGCACAACCCTTTCCAATTCCCCGGGAACTGCCGGTGACTACAGCTTTTTTTCCTTCAAGAAGTGAGAGCATAGTTACAGTTATGTGGTGGATATAAAGGGTTTACTGAACAACTGAACAACACCTCACCCTTCAACTTTTCTTTTCTGATTTCAGATACATCATCTTCCAAAGATATATGAAGTATGGAGGGAAAATATGTGTCATGGAAATCGAGGTTATCTATGAAAAAGGGGTATTCAAGCCCCTGCAAAAGGTAGATCTAAAGGAGGGAACACGTCTGACCTTAGTAATGGAAAAAGATAAAGTGAAAGAAGTTCTGCAGAACCTCTCGATGTTGAGATAGATGATGAAACATTAGAGTGGGAGTACTATGCAGAAACATAATGTCTTTGTGGACACGTCACTTTTGGTGAGGAGCCTTATTACTGGAAAACCTGCTCTATAAACATCTGAATGGAGAACTGATTCTCTTTATTGGGTAGGTGTATTGGAAGAGACATACTATAAACTCATTTCCTTGGTAACTCAAGCTTTCACTGGCAAGACAGGTGTACATGCTGTGAAACGAGAATGGAGGAGGAACGAAGACATTTCAAAGAATGTAAAAATAAGGTTTGATGTTTTCTGGAATTGATAGATATTGGTGCAATACTAGTAGTTCCTACAACCATGCCCATCTTCAAGCGCTCCTACGAAATTTCACGTGAATACGGTCTTTCCCCAATGATGCATTAATTGCTGCCACGTGTGATAGAGATTTCGGAAAAGTAGATTTCTTGGAAGCCTTTGTTCCATAAATTGCTGATACAGAACTAAGGGGCCGCATATGTCTTTGAGTTGCAGTTGTTACATGTAAGTAGAATCTACAAACCCAAAAAAAAGCAAATTCTAAAAGGTTCCCATCTCCAATAAAAACATATTTAACTTTAGAGACAATAAGCAATCAGGTGTTAAAATGAATGTTCAGGACATTGTCAAATTGGTGAAGTCATACGACAGAGTCCACAGCATTATTGTGTTTGGCTCTTCTGTCAGAGGGGAAGCTACAGAGGATAGTGACATTGATATTTGTATCATAGAAGACCCGGGTTATGATCTTAACCTGGTTGAAAAGTTAAAGATAATGAGGAACCTGCCAGAAAAAATAGATATTTCATTTTTTCATGACCTACCTCTGAATATTCGACAAAGAGTGCTGCAAGAAGGTGAAATCCTCTATACGAAAGATGATTATTACGTTTTTACGCTAATAAAAGAAATTGATTTTGAAATGGTAAAATACAGGAGAATGCAGGAAGAATATCATAGAGAAACAATGAAGAGAGTGACAGAGAAATTAGCTCTGAGGAGATCATGATGGATTTAAAAAGGATACAGGAAAATCTAGATGAACTCGAATCATACCTTAATGAATTGGAAATCCTCTTGCCTGAGCATGAAAAAGACTATGTAGAGTTACGTACCAAGAGAGCGTGCGAAAAAACGTTTGAATTAGCATGTGAGGCAACAATAGATGTATGCAATATCATTGTTTCACAGAAAGGGTACGGTAAACCTGTTGATAGCAGGGATTCTATGAGTAAGCTTGTTGAGAATTCAGTGATCTCTGAAGATTTGGGAGAGCGATTGAAAGATATGGTCGGGTTCAGGAACCTATTAGTTCACAGGTACGGCAGAGTTGACGATCACCAAGCATTTACGCACCTCACAAATGAGTTAGGAGACTTTTTTGAATTTATGGAAGCCATAGATATGTTTGTTGAGGAAGAAAAAACCAATGAGAAATGAAAAAATCATCTGATCTGAAATCTTTTTCTAGTTAAAGCTTTGTGCACCTATACACTTCAACAGCAGCCCACAATTATGTACTATCTATTCTTATAGATTCTATATTCAGGCTGACTATTCCTCAACAGATTCGCACCACTTCATGTGTTTTCCAACTGCAGAACGCAGCTTCCATTTTGCAGTCTTTTCATGATTGATAAGCCTTCTAACCAGATCTTTGAGTCTTTCTTCAACCCTGGTTTTCTCTTCTTCTGTCAATGTGTACTCTTTCAAAAGGGTGAGCACAGTTTCTGAGTTTTCTAAAACAGATTCGTACAGTCCCCAATCTTGTGAACATTTCTCTGCAATATACTCCACATTGAGAGTGTGAGGAGTATCTTCTTCGCCAATTTCAGAATCTTTTACCATACTGACAATGTCTTTTATATCTTTTTCATTTATTTTGCAGATCTGTAACTTCATCAGCAACAGATCACTCAAAGGTAGTGTATACGTTTCGTAATGTAATCTCGTTGACAAATCCCAGTCGTGGTCCATGTCAAAATGATCCAAGAAAATGTCCACGTGTCTGTTGTTAACATGTTCTTCAAATTTGAGCCTCTTATGACCGTGAAGTGCATTGAATCGCTCATCTGGTGAATAACCCAGGTGAGAAAATATGTCAGTGATCTTTTTCTTTTCCCCGGATAACCCTACTAAGTCGATGTCTGAGTAATCTCTTTCGCAAAAGTCTACAATCTCGCAGTGCAGCCGGGTGGCCAGCCCTCCCAAAAGTCTCAGGGTTACACCATTTTCTGTTGCTGCATCCACGATTCGTACTGCCTCTTCTACCATGTTTGCATTTGGAGGTTCCATACATTGTCTATAATTGAAGCTTTATCAAATTTTCTGTTATGGATTTTTGGGATAACAATAAAATGCTTATAGGTTAAGTATTGAACCTCTGAAATAGGTATAGTCTGAAAATCTCACCTTGTAATTTGAGGGTTGAAAAGGTGAAGATTAAGACTGGTTGAAAAGGTCCCAGAAGTACTTCATGAGCTTTCTTATGTCCCATCCCTCGTAGTAGTGGTCCCTGGTTAACCAGGAGATGCCGTGGCCTTCTTTCTGGTAATAGTACAGGTCGACGCCGTAGGTTACAGGACCCCAGTCCATTTCACATTCTGAAACACATAAAAACTTTAACCAGAATCCTTCTTCCATCCCTTCTTCTATGGGAAACCAGACCACGTATTCACCAGACAAAGGTACATCATTTAACGAGTAAGTGCCGGGCAACCCGTGGATCAAGTACAGTAAATTCCCTTTTCCATCGAATTGTGCACCATATATTTCATCTCCTTTTCGCTTCCAGATGCAGTTCTTTAGTTCAGTTCCCATAAAGGGTTCAAACGCAAATTCAGTGCTCATTGGAAGGTCTGAAATGGATTTACCTCCTCTGTAGTTGTAGTCAATTCCAGGGTTCACTGTTCCCCAAATAGTTTTAATTTCTCTGACTGCAGTGTACTTCAACCAGTATCCTATCTGGCTGGTAGGTGTTAAAGGATACCAGACCGTATACTCTCCTGAAAATGGTACATCATCTAATGAATAACGGCCGTAAACACCATCAATAATGTATACGAGATTTCCTTTTTCATCAAATTGGAATCCATACAATGTATCATTTTCTTTTTTCCATATATAATTTCTCAGCAGTGGGTTGAATGGCTGATCTGTGAACCCTGTAGCATGTCTTTTTGTGAGACCTTTCAGGCTGTAGGTGGAGGTGAAGTTCAAGTCCACTCTAGGGTAGACTTTGCCCCACAGCATTCTGAATTCTCTGATTGCTACATGCTTTAACCAGTACCCTTCCTTGCTCTTGGAGGTTACAGGATACCAGACTGTGTATTCACCGGATGAGGGTACATCATTCAAAGAGTACTTACCAGGGACTCCGTGAACTATGTATCTGACATACCCTTTCCTGTCAACTTCTATTCCGTATAGTTCAGAATCATTTATCTTCCATGCATAGTTGGATAAAGAAGATTCAAAAGGTTGATCATCATAGGTTGGGAAGTCCTCTTTGGTGAATTCTTCCATTTGCTTTCCAGCATCCAGTTCATACTCAAAATCAACACCTGGGTACACTGTACCCCGCGGTTGTTTCAATTGTTTTACTGCATAATGCTTCAGCCAGAACCCATTTGAACCTTCTTTTTTAATGGGATGCCAGTAGGTGAACTCACCTGTAAAGGGCAGCTTCTGAAAATCTGCCTGGACACTGGAGGAGATTAGCTCACCGTATCGGGATGGGATGCCGTCCACGATGTACAGTAAATTTCCATCATCATCGAATTCAAATCCAGCAATACCTTCTGGCCACCAGAACCAGATGTGGTTCTCTACAGATGGTCTGAATGGGTTACACAAAGGGCCTCGAGGACCTTCACCTGCTATAGAAGAGGGTATCAACAGTGTTACAACAATAATGAGTATTACTACTTTTTTCATAAATCTAACTTCCTGGCTTGTTTATAAGGTTTTCCTTTTCCGGGGGTTGTCATATATACCTTTGGACATGCGCAGTTATCTTGCCAAAATTACCCATAGTAGGGTTTCTTTCACGGAATCCATTCTTTACATGCTTTTTAGATCCACATTCTGGACATACAGGATTCATCTCTCCAAAAGATTCTGGTTCAGTCTCTCACAGATCACTTTATCTGTTGGCTTTGGTTTTCCATCATCAAGAAAATCGTTCATTTTATACTGGACAACCTTTATACATTGTACAGTATTATATGCCATGAAACACATTTTCATTACCCATATTTAAATCTATCGAGGTTGTCTCATAATTCAAAATCTTTGGAGATTTTGGTTGTTTCCTATCTTAAAAGATGTAATACTAATCACATTGTGAGATAAAAAGTCAATTATTGGCAGCGAAAATCAATTCTGGGACAGCCTCTATCGTATAAAATATTAATCTATATCTCCACCATGTAATAATAAATCAATTAAAACAATATATTTGATCATTTTATTCAAAAAAATGTATAAAATGCACAAATATACATCTGAAACATTTATAAATCAATAAGAGTAATTCTCTATTTTGAATCTTCAACCTCAGCGCTTTTCATCCCCCGAAAATTTGACAACGGCGGAAGGAAATGAGAAAGTTCACTGTTTGCAGTATTTGCAGAGCTATTTCACTAAATACTTACATGTTTGATATTAATGTAAGACATGTTTCGCTTTTAAGATTTAAAAAGAGGATTATTTTTCACATAAACACATAAAAATCCAAAAATTTAAATTTTTGAATATAAAGATTTTAAGGGAATTACCTTCTAGAAACCCGAATTATGAAAGCTGCTAACCCAAAAATTATGAAAAGAGAAGAAATCAGAATAATTGATATTTTAAGGAAATACTGTTCTCCAAAAATCTGGGACAAAATACCAAGAGAACCCAGGAAAACCAAACCTACATAAGCTAGGAGCTCAAATCCTCCGTATTTTTCTGTTATGATCTTCAGAGAGGCATAAACCCCCCACAAAGAAAACCCCATGAAGACTGAAATTTCAATAAGGAGAGCGAAATTTGATGAAAGATATGCCTTCGCATCTTGCCATTGTGGTCTTTCTACAGGGAACTGGGAACTTGCACCCTGAAATGCCTGCTGAGCTAGAATGACAATAGCTCCGATAAGAAGTGAGAAGAGTGCAACAGTGAGCACCATATTCTGAAGAAAATCTCTCCAGGAGGGAATTTCTTCAAGTTTTTCTTCAACTTCTCCAAATCTCTCTTCGATTTCTCTTAGCGGGTGATTCCGAATAAATTCTATTTTTTCCTCAGTTT
>SMTZ1_10009718_pt1 | contig 24439 bp, 23 predicted proteins | sample DeeMarSWOR136_30_FD_25667 | JGI IMG/M metagenome (IMG submission 25667) | reverse complement strand
CGCTATCCCGTCATCTTCTGGCCCCGGGCCCTCACCGCCCTCCTTTGCGCCCACAAGCCGTTTTCGGAAACTCCCACCAAAGAGTGGATCATATTCCATTACTACCATCCATCCGAATTTATCCGATACCACCGCGACCTCATAAATCGCTGGCCCAAAGACAGTCCCTGGGAATTCAAGCATTGGAGGAAGTAACGCGGTTCAAAACCTCCAGGGGCAATGAAAAACGGCCGGTTCAAAGAACCGGCCCGTTACCGGATAGCCCATCAATTTCATTGGTGCCCGGGGCCGGGATCGAATCGGCATGGTGTAAAACACCGAGGGATTTGCTTTCCTATGCGCAATAAGAGTTTTTCACCCCTTTTCCTGTGGGCCACCATCCGAGATACCCCCCTGCCCCCGATCAGGAAAGGTTCAGAGAGCGTTGGAGTTTAGATTTCCCTCCAGGCAGGAAGTTGGCACGCGCTCGTTTCGAGATATTCTTTAGGCCTAATGATTTGGGATTCTATGATGATCGTTACTGAATCCCAATTGTTTGGTCCATATTGTATTCCGAGGCAGAATTTTTCTTGACTTTTCGCCCTTCCCCCACCTAATCTTAGAAGTAGAGAATTGAACCGATAGCTTCACAAAAACCTGTAATCCATTTCGTGTTGAAAGCCCCTTCCCCCAAATCAATGATGCCATTGCAATTAGTTATACTTCTCCCATATTTATTGGATTTTGTAGAATTTTTCCGTCTAACTCATGGGCAAATGAGTCAGAATGAAAAAGTTGACCATCAGCTGTTTTAAGAGTTGGGAGGTCAAATGGCTTGTTGAAGAGGGGTATCAGGTGAATGAGGAATTTCCACAAATCAATTGACATGATCTATCAAAGAAAGGAAATAACAAATGCGTATTGAAGGTATCAAAGAAAAGACTATTAGCGTTATTGACGAGAACCGAGATAGACTTATTGAACTCAGTAGATCGATATTTGAAGAACCAGAACTAAAGTTTGAGGAACATAATACTGTAAAAAAGCTCTTGAGAGAATTGAAGAATGTGGATGGACTTTACATCGAAAAGGGGATAGGGAATTTGGAAACCGCCTTTAAAGCTTCATTAGTAGGCACAAAAACAAGACCAACAGTAGCCATGCTAGCAGAGTTTGATGCCTTACCTAACATAGGTCATGGATGCGGTCACCATCTTATCTGTACTAGTACAGTTGGTGCTATGTTGGGCTTAGCTCCAGTGATCGGGGAATTAGCTGGGACAGTGGAGCTAATAGGTACACCTGGAGAAGAGGGAGGAGCAGGCAAAATCATTATGCATGAACGTGGTGTTTTTGACCATTTAGATGCTGTGTATTCGATACATCCTTATACGGCAAACATGGTGGGCCTTAAGATGCTAGGTATAAAACGAATCAGGTTCAAATTTACCGGGAAAGCCGCTCATGCCTCGACTGATCCGCAATATGGTCGTAGTGCTCTTGAAGCTGTGATCCAAACATTCGTGAATGTAAACGGTATGCGCTTATACACGAAAGAAGATGCTAGGATACATGGAATAATAGAGGATGGCGGAACGGTACCTAATATTATTCCCGAGACCAGTTCCTGTTTATTTTACGTCAGAGCATGCGACGATAACTATCTTGAGGAGTTAAAGTTCAGAGTAGAAAAGTGTGCGAAGGCCGCGGCTATATCAACAGAGACAAATCTGGAAATCATGCCTGGAGAGGGCAGACCATATAAACCCTTAAAGCCTAATCAGACACTAGCCCAACTTATGCGGAAAGCTTTAGAGGATCTTGGAATTGAGGATTTTGAAGATATTCCTTACCTTCCCGGTTCTAATGATATGGGCGACTTGAGTCATGACGTACCAGCGGCACGGGTCTGGTTAAAAATTTGTGGGCAAGAAATAGGGCTCCATACGCCTGATTTTGCTAAGGCTTCTATGTCTGAAAAAGGCCAGGAAGTAATTATCTTAGCTGCTAAGTTGCAAGCACTAGTAGCAATAGAACTATTGAATAATCCTGGGATTCTTGAGGAAATAAGAGGAGAATTCCAAAAATCGTTCAATGAACACGTTGTTTAACCATCCGTGGGAACATCCTAATTGAAGGAGAGGAATAGAACTTGCCTTCTCCCATAAAATTTATTAGTCTGCGTTTGCCCATTTCGTGAATCCCCTGATTCTCCAAGTTAGGCCCATCGATCCAATAGTCGGTTTTATTGAGGTAACATTCCATCTGAACCGTTGCTCTTAAACGAGAATCCGGTATTTTGAGATTGTCGGTTAATGAAATCAATGGAACGAGCCCGTATGGAACATCTTGCCTTATGTTTGCGGATTTTAAATTACTTTTCGCTCCGCTGTTTTCATAATATTTGTAGTCTAATAGAACCCCCCTAAGGGACTCTCCTTTAGCTCCATATTCTGAATTTATTCTCTTCAGGCAGCATTTCAATGAAACCCGGTCCATCCATATTTCTTCAACAACTCTCAACCTCTCTTCACCAATAGACTCCATAAATCGCATAACCGATCACCTACGACAATGTTAACAAGGTCCCCGCCCTCTACAGCTTCCTTTATGTCTGGTGTGACCTTGTTTAAATGAATAAAATGCTTTTCCAAGGCCCCAGTAAGGTAAATTCCGCCTCGACCAACTAGTGGGTTAATGGCGTGCCTAATTTTGGGTCGTTTATATAAATTTACCTGGAAACCTAGAATAGCCAAATAAGCCGCCATTACCTGACCACCTACGCCTGCCCCAAGACTGCAACCTTCGCTTCTCTTTTCATTTCTTACACCTTATCTTAATATCTATAATGCCCGAGAAGCTCGAATCGAAATCGGATATAAACGCATATTTCAAAAATACAAAAAAAGAGTGACTAATATTATTTCCTATTTTTAGAGTTTTCTATAGCTAGACTTCATTTCCAACCCTAAAACCTTCATGGATTGCTTCGAGGATCTTACGTGGCTTCTGGCAATCTCCAACTGAATAAAGCTCCGGCACAATTCCTTCTAATTCCTCGCTCAGTTTCCGGTTGGCCTTTGAACCCGTCGCAATAATCACCGTGTCGGCTTGAATAATCTGCTGCTGGCCATTTTTTCTTAATGAAATAGTATTTTTGATAATTTTATCGACTTTTGTTTCAGTCAAGATATTTACTCTAAGTTTTCTAACCCTACGGATAAGATCATCTCTAGCGAAGATTGGCATATCTGCACAGATTCTGTCCATTATTTCAATAACAGATACTTGTCTTTCGTTTGTAGCCAAGAATTCCGCAGTCTCTATGCCAACAAGCCCTCCTCCAATAATGACTACAGTTTGCCCGGCTTCAATTGTTTCGCTCAATATATCGCCGGGAAAGAGGACATTCCCCTCCTCGATAGTTATTTCTGCTGGCATAACTGGCAAAGCTCCTGTAGCAAGTATAACAGCATCCGGATTTTCTTTTCTGACTAAATCAGCTGTTATTTTACAGCCAAGCCTTATAGTTACACCATACCTTTTTATTTGGGCGAGTAAATAATCTATCAAGCACCAAATCTCTTCTTTATGCGGTGGTTTTGCTGCCAATAATAATTGACCACCTAGTCGAGAATTTTTCTCGTACAGAAAAACTCGGTGACCCCTTAGGGCGGCAACCCTAGCAGCCTCTAAGCCTGCAGGGCCTCCTCCAACTACTAATATTTTTTTTGTTCTATTTGCCGGGTTTATTTTACGATCTTCCTCAAAGCCTGCTTGAGCATTAACCGTACATTTAATATGATTACTTTTTAGAGCTTCATCGATGCAGATCATACATGTGATACATTTGTTAATGTGTTCCACACTTCCAGCGGCAGCCTTATTAGGCAATTCAGGGTCTGATCATTTATCCTGATATTACTGATCAGCGGAATATTTACAAGCTTTTTCACCCTCCTTGCTAAATAGGCGAAGTGCCCTTGAGGTACTTCCATTGTGTATATCGGGACTCCAAGAGATTCGGCCATACTTCCATTTATGAGCTCAATAGCATCGATTCCAGCTTTCTCCAACTCTACAGCAAGAGCCCGCGCGTCTTCAATCGTGATTTGACAAAACTTGTCCTCTCCATTTATTCTACAGATGATTGGGTAGTCTTTCCCAACTTTACCTTTTATCCCTTTTATTATTTCAACAAGTAATTTCATTCTGCCTTTTATATCACCACCATAATCATCTTTCCTTTTATTATAATAAGGTGATATAAAAGAATGTATTAGGCCTGCACCTGCATGTATTTGGACAGAATCAAAGCCAGCTTCCTTGGCGTTCATTGCTCCATATACATAGGCATTGATAACGGTATCTATCTCTTCCAGCGTGATTATCCTAGGTATTTCCCAGACTCCTGGAATAGCGATTCCAGATGGTGATAGAGGTTGTCTATCATCGAACTTCAAGGATGCTAATGCACCGCGATGCCAGAGTTGAATGCTTGTCTTCACATCATATTCTTTAATAGTATTACTTAATTGTTTAAACGTTGGGATAAATCTTTCTTCAAATAGCTTTAGCGAAGTTTGTTTTCCTATTCCATACAAGGGATCTATACTGGCTCCTTCGACTATGATTAAACCTACTCCGCCTTTAGCCCGTTCGAGATAAAAATTTATAGCTCTATTAGTTACAGATCCGTCTCCAGGAAAGTTAGTTCCTGTAGGTGCCATGATTATTCTGTTTCTGATGTTCATTGCACCTATTTTACCCGGCTGAAATAATTTCACAAATGTCATGGATATCCCTTTTGCTTTTATTTCGATTATTCAGGTTCTTGTATTTTTGAGTGAAATCATCATATCCTTAGAATCCATTAAAAGAATGAGGAAGCCAAAGATATGATGAATTTGATAGACAGCTATTGTTGCTCCCAGTAAAGCACTACGCTTAGAATTAGGATCGATGGTATCTTCAAAATTCCAATGTGTGCCGATGGCAACATCGGTCTGAATACACATTCTGTCTGATAGACATTCTATGGAAAGATACAAATTCGGAAGAATCCATTTTAATGAAGCCTGATTGACTCTTGAACACTGAAAAGGATCTGTAATCTCTATTTTTGGAGCTACCACTTCTTGTTCCAATGCGCAGGATCACCCCGTCCAAACCGGCTTCAGCTTTAGTGATTTAGCAAGGTGGCACGAGACAAAGTGCTCACCGCTCAGGTCTCGATAAACGGGGGCCTCTATCTTGCAAATCTCCTTCGTATAGCGGCAACGCGGATGGAAAGAGCAACCGGAGGGTGGGTTTATCGGGCTGGGGACATCTCCCATAAGCCTGATTCGTCCGACCTTATAATCAGGGTTCGGAACGGGCACCGCAGATATCAACGCCTCGGTGTAGGGGTGTTTAGGATTCAAAAACAGCTCCTCAGTTTTGGCCAACTCCACGATCTTTCCCAGGTACATCACTGCCACCCGATTGCTGATGTGCTTGACTACGGAGAGGTTATGGGCAATGACTAAGTACGTCAGCCCGAATTTCCCCTGGAGGTCCTCGAGGAGATTTATTACCTGTGCTTGAATCGATACATCGAGCGCTGAGACCGGTTCGTCTGCCACGATGAACTGAGGGCCAAGGACGAGGGCCCGCGCAATCATGATGCGCTGGCGCTGTCCGCCGGAAAATTCATGGGGGTAGCGCCTCATGTGATCTGGCTTCATGCCAACGGCAGCCAACATTTCGCGGACCCGATCCTCTAGCTCGCTCCCCTTGGCTATTCCGTGCACGAGCAGTGGCTCTCCTATGATTGCCCTCACGGTCATCCTCGGGTTCAGGGAGGAATAGGGATCCTGGAAGATGATCTGCATATCACGACGAAGGGACTTGAGGAGCTCGTGCGATGCAGAGGTGATAGCTATCTCTTTGTATTCCTGGCCTGTACTAGCGAGCCTCTTGCTGCGAAAGACAACTTCCCCTGCGCTCGGTTCGATCAAACGAAGGATGGACCGGCCTGCCGTGGTCTTCCCACAGCCGCTCTCCCCCACGAGGCCAAGGGTCTCTCCCTCCCTGATGTACATATCGATGTCGTCCACTGCCTTGACGTGTGCTACCACATGCCTCAGGATACCCCTGCGCACGGGGAAGTACTTCTTCAGGTTCTTCACTTCCAGAAGGATGTTGTTTGAAGACAATTCCTAACACCTCTTGTTCGTTGGGACAACCAGCAAGCAACAACATGACCCGGGGCTATTTCCTCGAGGGCCGGGATCCGCGTCTTCCCGATCTCCGTTGCACGGGGACAGCGCGGCTCAAAACCACACCCCTGGGGGACCTCAGAGGGATCGGGTACAACTCCCCTGATGGGGATGAGGCGTCCCCCCCGTCGTGGCCAGCGACGGGATGGAGTTCATCAACCCCAGGGTGTACGGGTACATACGCGCCTTCTACGATCCTCCCGAGGTACATGACCACGACATCGTCGGCCATCTTGGCGATGACCCCGAGGTTGTGGGTGATAAAGAGGACGGCCGTATTAAACTCCCGACGAAGGGCGTTCATCAGGCCCAATACCTGGCCTGAATTGTCACGTCGAGGGCCGTGGTCGGCTCGTCGGCAATCAGTACAGAATGGTTACAGGAGAAGGCCATGGTCCTGCTCTAGAACTTGATCTTAGAGTTTCCTGACCCCATATTGCTCCTGGAACATTTAAGTGAGGATTCGGTCCTTAGGTGGATGTTCAAAACCAACTCTCTCGCTATGCCACCAATGGAAGCGCTTCTTCAGCTCGATCAACAGTTCGGCATATTTAAATGCAGCCACTACTGGATCAATGACAGGCACCCCTAGGTTTTTTTGAATCTCTCTTGAGAAACCGTATAACACCGTACATCCGAGAATAATCACTTCTGCTAAGTCCTGCTCTAAAGCTTCTCTCGCGGCTTGCCGTATCCTATGCGCTGTCTCTTCTTCGTCTTTCCTCAGTTCACTAGCCCTCAACCCAATGGATCTGAAGGAGGCTAGCTTGTCTTTCAGTCCGTAACTTATAACATTCTCCATCACCGGAGGGATCGAATCAGCTTCCCCAACAATAATGGAAAACTTCTGCCCTAAGGTAGCAGCAATGTGCAAAGAAGCTTCCGCTGGAGCTGTAACTACTATGTTCGCCATCTCTTTTGCGACTTGTAGACCTGGATCATTGAAGCATCCAATAATTGCCGCATCGTAACCTTCTTGCTCCGCCTTCTTGATAATGTGCAAGATATCTGGAAGGACTAAGGCGAGATAATAACGAAAATTTAAACCCAATGAGGTCCTTTCTAGGGCAACAACTTTGACCTCTGTGTCAGCACGTTTCACATTCTCAAGAAACTCCTGGTATTCTTGTACCCTATCCTCCGGCGGGGCGAACGCAATGTTATAAAGAATTCGATTTGCCATATTAAAACCTTCCTTTAAATGATCAGCTACCTTAAAAGTTTTTTATCTTTAAAAACTTTGGATGAGTGAAAACTCCATGTTCCCCGATGGTCCCCCTATCTAGCTCCAGTGTGAAATTATACCATCTGATAATTCATATTATATCTGATTTCAATCGTCCCTTGAAACTGTGGCCTTTAAGTATCGGCAGTTCATTTTCATCCAAGAGCGTTAAATGAAGAAAGTAACGCTGCACTCAAGTGTTTGGAGTTGCTTGAGGCTAAATTCATTGCAAAAATCTTGAATATTTTTACTTAGCCTCATTTGCTTCGTCGTAACTTAATGATCCCGTCCTATCGTTCCTGTGTTAGACCTCGAGGATCTAATATGTCTCGAAGTCCATCGCCAAAAAGGTTAAACCCCAAGCCTAATAAGAAAATGGCAGCCCCGGGAAAACAAGCAATCCACCACCAAGTTGGCATAAACTGCCTACCAATGCTGATCATCAATCCCCATTCGGTTTGTGGAGGCCGGGCTCCTAATCCTAGAAATCCCATTGCTCCCACGGCCAGGATAGCTCTTCCAATCTGAACAGACGCCTGAACTATGGTAATATTAAGAACGTTTGGAAGGATATGATAAAAAATTATCCGTATATTGGAAGCTCCAACAGCCCTTGCAGCTTCTATAAAACTCATTTCTTTTAATTGGATTACTTCACCCCTCACGACTCTTGCATACCAAGGCCACCACGGCAACGCAATCGCAAACACCAACTTACCAAGGCCACGGCCAGTTGCGAGAACAATGGCTATTACTAACAAAAGATATGGAATTGCAAGAAATATGTCTCCTATTCTCATAACCACTTCATCCATTTTTCCACCAAAGTACCCGGCAATAAGACCTAGAGGAATTCCTATAATAGCCGTAGCGAATACAACTGCTGCGCCTAATCCCAATGAGAGCCTAGTCCCATAAATGACCCGGCTCAGTACATCCCTGCCGAGATCGTCTGTTCCTGCTAGATGTCTTGGGCTTGGCGGTTGTAGCTTTTCTTTTAGAGACATTGTCTGACCTGTAGCATCTTGTGGATACGGAGCAATATAAGGGGCAAATATACCGATTAGCAGAAAAAACAGAATAATCAATATTCCCGTGATACTTAGAGGAGAAGCACCGATTATTCCTAAAGCCTGTTTCCACCTTTCTTGGTCTTTCCGGCCAATGAGCATCTTTGTCGCCTTCCTGCCACTGCCTTTAACGCTATATAGCCTTTTGAGGCTGTCTTTGCATATTCCCTTCGCTAATATATGTTCTACTCATACTTCACCGTTGGATTGATAACCGGGTAAAGCATATCAATGATAAGATTAAGGAAAATGACTATCATGGAACTAAAAATAGTAACACCCATAATAGCAGGAAAATCTAGAGAGAATATTGCGTTAACAGCATAACGGCCTATTCCTGGCCAAGAGAAAATTAGTTCCAGTAAAACAGATCCGGCTAGAAGCCATTTGTAAATCATACCCACTACAGTCAAGACCGGAATAAAGGTATTCCTTAAGCCATATTTATAAATTATTTTTAGAGAGCTAATACCCATCGCCTCAGCAGTTCTGATATAGTCTTGATACATTACCTGAATCATCGCGGCCCTTGTGATTCTCGTAATTTGAGCTATCGAGCAAAAAGTTACTGTCAGAGCAGGCAAAATGATATGGAGCACCGCAGATTTAAAAACAGGCCAATTATGCTGTAACATGCTATCTACTATATAAAGTCCGCTTATGTTTTTCATGGGATGGTGTAAAAGAACAGTAATGGATACGCGACCATCGATAGGAAATTCTGTAAAGATGGAGATAGCAAAAAGCTGAAGCATAAGGGCTAGCCAGAATATGGGTATTGAAATGCCAGAAAGGGTAATTATACGAACTATGTGATCCAGAACAGAATTTCTCCAAATAGCTGATATTGCCCCCGTCCATACCCCTAATACTGTAACAAGGATCATGGGGATAGCAACTAATTCAAAAGTTGCTGGAAAATATGCCTTAATATCCTCCACAACAGGTCTTTTTGAGATGATTGACTTTCCCAGATCAAACTTCAGAAATAATCGCTCAAAATATAATAAGAATTGTTGGTACAATGGCTTATTAAGACCCAACTCCTCCCGAACCTGCTCAATAACCTGGGGATCTGCCTCTTTGCCTGCAACAAGGGCGGCCGGATCACCTGGGACAACATGAGACAACGTAAAAGTGATCACAAGCACTCCAAGAATTGAAACAAAAGCTAAAATCAATCTCCTCAATAAATAAGTAACCATTTTGGAGGAACCCCTAAATGGGGACATTTTAGGCTAGATTAGCTTGCATGATCAGTACTACATTTTGTGGCAGGAAGTCTCTTACCATGAGAAAGCAGAGAAGACTTCCTGCCTGAACATCAAGTGGTTGAGGAACTCTTAAGCGACTTCACTGCTCCTACACAACCCTGTCGGAGCCAAGATCTCCTTAGGTCTCCTTCACCCCTGGAAAAAACAATACAACTGAGCTAGGTTCGGCAACGGACCCATCCAGGAAGCGATCTTAAATGATGGTATTACTAAGCTTGAGCACATGGTGGGTCGGTCGACCATGGAGAACGGGTTGTCAAAAAAGCGCTCGACAACACCTTGGAGAGAGCGGAAAAAAAAGGGGACTTCCTTAACCACCATCAAAAGGCCAGCGCCAGAAACAATTACACTTTCAGGATCAAAGGAATTTACCTCGGGATCTGTTTCATCGTACATAATCTTGCAATCGATGCCCTTTCCACCAATGATCCGAAAAGGGTATGAGCTCATGAACCTCCCCGCAGTAACTATACTATAGGCAAAAGGGAAAAACCGTGGCTCACCTGAAACAGGAGACGGATCTTCGGGCTCTCATAAAAGCCATCGTTTGGAGTTTCCCAGGTATAGCTCATCGGGGAGTGACCGGGACACTTCCCCGTCGGGGTCTGAGGGGCACTCATAAGAGAATGCTTCGGGTGATGCCGCAAAACAATCTTCCCTGTCTTCCCAGAAGAAAATGGACCAAAACCACTCAGAGCGATCACTCGTGTCCGGTCTTTCTCAACCTGGTTCGCAATTTAGCATTTTTCAAGCGTGAATGTTCAAAATAACAGCCAGATATCCACCCAGCAACTTGGGTGGTATTCAAGAGGCGCTTTCTCTAAATTAGCCCTGATACATTGCCAGAGTTTCTTCCACAAAGAATAGCCTCTGGCAAATAATTTATGACTTCCCTCCTTCCTACTTTTCTAGATACATGAGATAAAAATCGTGCTTCGCAAAATAACATTGTGTAGGCACGAACCCTTTTACATGGTTCCTTAGAACAACTCCGTCCCCCATTTGAATACCAAACATTGCAGGCACGTCATCCACAATAATTTCTTGAGCTTTCTTATAAAGCTCCTTTTGTTTTTCTGGGTCAATGCTAGCACGAGCTTCAGCCAGAACCTTATTCAGGTCTTCGTTCTTGTAGCCGCTATAGAACTTCTGTTTTTGATCCTCTGAGTTTTCCCAAAGGAGACTCAAGAAGTTGGTTGCCTCTGGATAATTTGCCCAGTGCTCACATGTGAAGATATCTGCCCCTTCTTTGTTTTCGCTCGCACGCCAGGGGGAATATTGCGCAAATGCCATTTCTGTTACTTGCATCTTAACGCCTATTCTCTGGAGATTACTTTGAAAGGCCTCCGTAATCATCCGGTCGCGATCTCTGATGGAGCGGAAGAAGGAAACTGTGAGTTCTCCCGGTTTATACCCAGCTTCTTTCAGAAGTTCCGCGGCTTTTTTAAGATCAGTATGGTAAACAAACAACTTGTCGTTGAATCCCTCTATACTTGCTGGCATAGGCCCTTGCAATTGTAAGGCGCCCCACCCCCCTATTTCCACAGCTTCCTTGTAAGGGAATGCATAGGCTAGGGCTTTTCTTAATTTTTTGTTTCGCATTTTCTCACTTCCAAAATAAAAAGAGTAGTAAATTACGTTGATCGATGGGAGCAGTACAACTTTAATACCAGGGGTTGCCTTAAGAGCGGCAGCTTCCTCTGCTGGTGGATAATCAATAAGATCAGCCTTGCCCTGCATTATTAATAGTTTCCTGGTAGACCATTCGGGAACAGTTCTTCTTATGATAGTATCTAGGTGTTTGCCGTCCCATCCTCTCCAGTAGTCTTCGTTTTTCGTCAGAATTAGTCTGTCTTTTGGAATCCATTCTACCAATTTGTAAGGGCCAGTCCCGACCATATGGTTCCTCAACCAATCTTTAGCCCAAGGGTCAGCCTTTGTCGTGTGCTCTTTTATTGCTTTCGGACTAATAATGTTTAAGCCCACATCTGCAGCTAGCTGGGTCATTAAGAGGGTCGATGGATTCTTCAAAATAAATTGGACGGTATATTCATCGACTACCTTGACTTCTTTAATTGCTGAAAGATTTTTAGAAGGTGCTCTTTTAAGTGCCAACACCCGTTCTATGTTGACTTTCACTGCTTCTGCATTGAAAGGGGCCCCGTCGGTAAATTTAATTCCCCGCCTGAGGTGAAAAGTGTAAGTCTTCAAGTCCTCCGATATATCCCAATCAAGGGCTAGCATTGGCACGATCTCGGCAGTCCCAGGCTTGAACTTCACCAACTTGTCATAAGCAGCCATCATGACACAATGTGCGGTTCCAGAGCTTGTCATGCCGGGATCCAGTGTGGGGATACCATAATGTGCCGCAAAAATGAGTTCCGCTTTATCTTGCGAGGCTGCCCTACCGACATGGCTCGTTATTACAAAAATCACAAACATCACAAACATTAAGGTTAAAAAACTACCCAATCTACATAGCCTTTTCATTTTTTTTTTACCCCCTTTTTAATTGTTATCTTCTGTAGCTGAAAACTTCCTTCCTTCATCACCTCCTTTCTGCCTTGGATTTTACGTATTTCGGATTTTGAACCTTACTCTATTACCCTTATTTCCTCAGCTTTCCATAAAATTACCAATTTTTGATATATTTAACATTGGAGTTATTGCTTCCTTAGTATATGAGTCCCTCGGTCTGGTGGTTGAAAGCGGCTGTGGCAAGATCATGACCGACAGGGCGAGAAGCACCAGGAGTTGAATATCACCTCTGTTTCGCACAGAATGCTTAAGTCCCTCCGCCGTGATATGCAAATCATCTTCCAGGACAGGCTCTACCGCCTCCTTTTCATTGGCACAACTTCATTGGTACAACCAACATGAAGCTGAGTGACCAGGGGCCACTTCCTTGAGCGAAGGAATCTGCTTCTTGCAGATCTCCATCGCGTGCGGACATCGCGGCTCAAACCCACACCCTTGCGGGAACTCCAACGGATCGGGAACCATTCCCTCGATAGGGATAAGACGCTCCTTCCTTGTGGTGGCGAGAGATGGGATGCATTTCATCAACCCCTGCGTGTACGGATGCTTGGGGTCGTGGAAGATATCGCCTACGCTAGCGTTTTCCACGATTTTTCCGAGGTACATGACGACGAAATCGTCCACTAGGTTAGCGATGACCCCGAGGTCATGCGTGATGAATAGGATGGCCGCCTTAAACTCCCTGCGAAGGTCGCTTATCAGGTCCAACACTTGTGCTTGGATCGTTACGTCGAGGGCCGTCGTCGGCTCGTCGGCAATCAGAAGGGAAGGATTACAGGAGAGGGCCATGGCGATCATGGCACGCTGCCGCATCCCACCGGAGAGCTGGTGGGGATATTCGTCGATGCGCTGCTCAGGAGATGGCATCCCCACAGCACACAGCATCTCGATGGCCTTCTCCCGAGCCTCTTTCCTGCGCAAGCGCTGGTGAAGAATGATCGGTTCCATGATCTGGTCCCCGATCGTGTACACAGGGTTCAGGGAAGTCATCGGCTCTTGAAAGATCATCGCAATCTCGCTTCCACGGATTGAGCGCATCGCGTGCCCCTTAGGATTGAGCCTCGTCAACTCAATGACCTTCTCGTTCCGATGATAAAGGATTTCACCGGCCACAATCTTGCCGGGCGGGGTCGGGATAAGCCCCATGATTGATAGGGCAGTTACCGACTTCCCGCACCCACTCTCACCAACCATCCCGAGCGTCTTCTCAGGTTCGATGGTGAAGTCAACCCCATCCACGGCTCGTGCTGGACCAGCCCTGGTGTAAAAATACGTCTTGAGGCCTCTCACCTCGATTAACGGGAGCACCATCTATCTTCCTCGCTGTAATCCTACTAAAGCTAGCAAGTTAACCTCTAGGAGCATTACAGTTCAACCCCTAATATAATTTTATTGCTCTCGTCATTTTTTTTATAGAAATCGATTTGCCTTTGGTTAAAAATCTTTCTATGGTATCAATCACCCTGATTTGTTTTTACAACATAGCAGTACCACCATTCACATCAATTGTCGCCCCGGTTATGTAATTCGATTGATCTGAAGCTAAATATAAGACAAGGCTTGCAACCTCTTCCGGTTTCCCAGCCCTTCCTAACGGGATGCTTTCCAATCTCCTGCGCCTTTCATCAGCATCAAAACGTTCCTCAAATATCTTTCTTACTCTGTCGACAAATATTGTTCCAGGAGCGATGCAATTGACATTTATTCCGTAAGGGGCCGCCTCAAGGGCTACTTGGCGAGTGAAGTGAATTTGTCCAGCCTTAGCGCAGACATAGGGAAGAGGCGCTATCACACTAGGGGCTCTGCCAGCCCGAGATGCAATGTTGATAATCTTCCCGCTTTTCTGGTTTTTCATATATCTGATTACTAGATGGGTACAAATGTAAGTTCCTTTAAGATTAGCCTCAACTACCCGATCCCAATCTTCCTCCTGCAAATCTTCCAAAGGAACAGGCGCAATGATAGAACCTCCCGCATTATTAACTAAGATATCCACTTTCCCGAAAACCTTAATGGTTTCCTCCACTGCTAGACGGACCTCTTCCATCTTGGTCACGTCGGCTTTTTTATACAAATATCTCTTTTTGAAAACTTCTAAAGATTTCAGCAACTCTTTAGCTGCCGGACTGTCCTCGGGATCACGGCCAAATATAGCCACTTCTGCTCCTTCCTGAGCAAACGCATAGCCTGTAGCCCTTCCAATACCCCGAACACCACCTGTGATTATAGCTACTTTTCCTTCTAATTCTCCGCTCATCTCCCTATCTCCTTATGCTTTTACATTGCTTTAGTCAGGTTCGTCTATAAAGCCCAAGATTTGTGTTGTAAATTTTCAACTGCAGGCCTTATAAGAAATTGGTAGTCAGCAATATACCTAGTCCGCTGATACAATGAGTCATCAAATCACTACTCACCGCTACCTCTAGCCTGAAATAAAAATTCAAATTCACTGATCTGCTTTGTGTAGCCTGAATTTGTGGTGCCAAAAAGTCAGTTTATTCAGTTCTCAGAAAGGTTTTTCAACGTAACGTGTTTCCTCACCAAGTTCACTGGCTTCCGTAAACACATAGGCCAGTCTGTGTCCTTCAGATACCGCATGAGTGATACCAACACCACCACCACCAGGTGTAAAGGACCAACAATAGCCATTGATTGGCATCTTGACCTCTTGTACTAAATCTCCATAAAGATTTACTATTTCTATGGCTGTTTCACCCTTTTCTATTTTCTCACCCGGTTCTTTTTTCACAAACATGAGTCCGCCACGTTGGGCGTGTAGCCACCCATAAAATTTGAAATCACCCTTCAAAACCTTTACATCTTGCTTTTCTAGCTGCCCATCAAGCATACCAATTACTTTCATTATGTTCATGAGACCGCGAACCCCAATATCTGTTATTTCGTCCCACGCATAAAAATTTCCAGGCAGCTCAAGTGCAGCGGTCGCTTTACCATGTTCAAGACAGGTATCAAATATGCCCCGAGGTGTAGGGTAAGACCAATCGACTATGGTTAATCCTATTGCTTCTACCATTCTCTTTGTCTTTTCTCTTACCTTTTCATTCTTGCATAGTTCCATATTTGTTATTACAAACCCTATGGCAGGTAAAGGATTTCCATGTACGTCAATTACATAATCAGCTCTTTCTAAGACCTCGTTTATGTAAGATACCATTCTCATAGTAACACTCGCCTTTTCTCTCTCTATCGGGGACAAATACCAAGGACCCGATAGATTAATCCGATCATGTGCTACATAAGTTCCATTACGTAAAGCTAAAGGATTCGCTCCAGGTATTCCCAGCAGAGCACCACGCATAGAATTAGGATCGATGTTCTTAATTAGCCTTAATAAAGCTGCCACACCACTTACTTCTGTTCCATGCACACCTGTAATAACTGCAAAAATTGGCCCATCTTGGATACCATTCACATTGATTAGGGGAATTGTTGCCTTTGATCCGTCAGCTAGCTCAACAGAACCCAGAGAACCTTTTGCTATTTCTCCCGGCTTAGCCTTTGTATTACCAACCTCTAATACCTTTTGCATTTTGCTCCCCTCCTTCATAAATTTTGATCCATTAATTATTTCCTAGGATTTTTCATCTACGCACGGTACACTGGTAGTTTAATCAGCGTAGTAAATAATCTTATATTAACAACCTTCTGTAAAAACGTAGGCCAGTTTATGCCCTTCAGATACGGCATAGGTAATACCCACACCCTCAGTCCCAGGTGGAAAGGACCAACAATAACCGGTAACTGGCATCTTGACCTCTTGTACTAAATCTCCATAAAGATTCACTATTTCAATAACTGTTTCATCTTTTTCAATCTTCTCTCCGGGCTTCTTTTTTAAAAACATTATTCCACCACGTTGAGCGGTTAGAAACCCACAAAATTTAAAATTTCCTCTTAGAACTTTTACATCGTGTTTTTCAAATATACCATCGATCATACGCAGAGCTTTCATTGCATTCATGACAGCTCGAGCACCCACATTAATTACTTCATCCCACACATAATGATTCCCAGGAATCACCAAGCCTGCAGTTGCTTTACCATACTCGAGACAAGTGTCAAATATACCCCTAGCCTTTTGACCTGGAACACTAAAATCAATACTGGTTAATCCCGTGGCTTCCACCATTTTTCGTGTTTCTTCCCTGACCCTCTCGTTCTTGCACAATGCCATCTTTGTTATTACGAATCCCATAGCTGGCGGAGGATTTCCATGTATATCAATCACATAATCAGCTCTTTCCAAGGCTTCGTTTATGTAAGATACCATCCTCATAGAGATACTCGCCTTTTCTTTCTCTATCGGGGACAAATACCAAGGACCCGATAGATTAATCCGGTCACTGGGCGTTACATAAGTTCCTCCTCGTAAAGCTAAAGGATTCGCTCCAGGTATTCCCAGCAGAGCACCACGCATAGAATTAGGATCGATATTCTTAATCAGCCTTAATAATGCTCCTATAGTACTCACTTCGTTTCCATTTACACCAGCAACAACAGTCATAATCGGCCCATCTTGGATACCATTCACATTGATTAGGGGAATTGTTGCCTTTGATCCGTCAGCTAGCTCGACAGAACCCAAAGAACCTTTTGCTATTTCTCCCGGCTTAGCGTTTGTATTACCAATCTCTAATGCCTTTTGCATTCCATTAACCTCCCTTCCTAATTATTCATCCCCTAACTGAGCGTGAATGAAGCCATGATCTACCAAATTTTTCATACTATATCTGATTTATAATTAGCGTAGTCAGCTGCTAATATCCCTTTCAGGACGTGCTATTTCGTGACTATAACCAAGAGACTTCAATTGACCCTATGCCTTCCATCAGTCCGTGAGAATCATGCTACCCGGCTCAGCAGCAGGTTTCCCCCCTTTTCTCCACCAATGCAAGTTTCATCCACTTCAATTTGTCCCGAAAGATGACCCAAACCAAGTCTGAACATGGCACGCCTCAGTTTGTAAAACCAATTGCATGATCTCTCGTAACTGCTCAATCCCAAAATCCGGTGTAGACGCAAGGAACTAGCCCCATTTTCTGGCCGCCAACCCACAAAATAGCTCCAAACCACGAAGTCAACGGCTTACGGGTTTCCTCTTCCAGATGAAAGCGCGTTTCGGCCGGCTTCAATGATGCGGGCAAGCTGGGCGACGTTTTGCCCGAGTGATGCTGCCGAGGATACCGCTGCCTTGGCGCTGATAGTACCTTGGGCGTTCAACCTTTCGATGGCGTCCACCTCCCGAAGCCGTTCGGTCCAGCCACTTCCGCCGAGATGGCTCTCCCAGAGGTTCCCGGGAACGGGAAGGCAACCACTGAGGAGTGCGTGATTAATCAGCAGGGTGGCAGCGTGCTCCTGCCCTGCAAAGATGCTCATACCTTGGGTGATAATACCGATGCATTTCAACGGCTTGGTCATTGTAGTCTGTCCCTGACCGGGTGCCAGATTAACAATTACCGAATGCCCCAGTCGGTCTATAAAGCACTTTAATTGGCCGGGGATGGACATGTGGTACACAGGAACGGAATAGATAATCGCATCTGCAGCTATCCATCGCTCGGCCAAGTCTTGAAAATCATCATTGATGACGCAGACGCCTTCTTTCCGGCAGCCATAACAATGGACACAGGGCGAAAAGGTCTTTTTTTCAAATGAGTAGACGTCAATTTTGGCGTCTTGGGCCACCTTCTTTGCTTCCTCCAAGGCAATCCCTAGTAGATAGTAGCTATTGGCTTTGCCTCGGGGGCTGGCAGATATCCCTAGTATTTTCAAGCTCATGTGTTCTCTTCCTTTTGTCCTGCCAATGCCTTTTCAACCGCCTTAATCCTCCCATTGTGGCATGGCACAAAATGACCATCGGTCACTTAAACGGGTGCCGACGGTTTTGTTTGGTTAATCCTTTTATTAAACACCTCGATTTCTATGAAAACCAGCTCATTATTCGTCATCCGATTTAAAGAACACGCGCATGTGACCAATAGCAGGAAACAAACTGTCATAATTTAAGGTATTGATCAGCAAAGATAAGATAGCGAAAAACTCCCTCATGCTTTATCGAACATTCTAAATCCCTGGATGTTTATTAAGCAACAAAGAGACAATACTGTTCAATAAATACAATTGAAAAGTGAACCCAGAGAATTGATTAAGCCCATACTTGTACTAGGCATTTCAAATGAACCACGCAAATGTCAATTACCGCCATTTTTTCTCGACTCCGGGATTACTCCAAATCAAAAGTCACGTGATTAAAGAAAGCCGGGAACAAATCTAATTAAATGGATAAGATTTTATTCTCCAAAACCGGGCTCATTGTTTTTCAGGCTTCGATCTCTTTAGTATCTCAGCAACTCTGTCGTAATCTCTGAATATCGTCGCCTCAAAAGATAATGAGTCCATCCATACAGCCCCTAAACCAAGCTTGTCCATAAACTCCTGGAAAGAGGGATCGTTGAAGGCTTTTTCGAAAGCATCGTATAGCTTTTTGTGAATTCTTGGATCTAAACCTTTAGGGGCAGCAATACCACTCCAAATATACATAGCTCCTGCGTAACCAAGCTCGGAAAAAGTGGGAACACTCGGAAATTCCTTTCTTCTCTTATTAGCTAGAACGGCCAGAGGTCGGATTTTACCTGCTCTGATTTGAGGTATTAGTTCCGGTGCAAACACTGCAGTTGTATGGCCTCCTAATCCTAGCATGACCGCATCTTGACCTCCCTTACCAGGCACGTGGCTAACTTTCACTCCTGCCATTGATAATATCGTTTCCATGCAAAAATAATAAACAGTAGTGGGACCGGCTGTAGAATAGGTCAATTTACCGGGATTTCTTTTGGCATCTTCTACAAAATCTTTAAAAGTCTTCCAAGGTGCATCCGGGAGAACCCCTAAATAGGCTGTTGCCTCAAGATAATTAGCTATATACGCAAAATCCTTTTTAGGATGGTACGGAACTTTGCGTAGCTGAGAACCGAATATCAGAGGGCTAATTGAACCTGATCCAATAGTATAGCCATCAGGATCAGCTTTTGCCAAAACAGCCGTTCCAATGCTGCCTCCCCCTCCGGCTTTGTTTACAACTACTATTTTCTGCCCCAATAACGGCCCTGCCAAATCACAAAGCTTTCTGGTAGAGAGATCTGTATTGCCCCCAGGCGACCAAACAACGACGTACTCAATTGGTTTTGAGGGAAATTTTTCCGGGTCTTCAGCACCAATACAAGGGCTAACAAATGTGACAACCACGACCATTATACATAGAATAACTTTCCAATTGATTTTGAGTTTCATTTTTTCCCTCCTTTTTTACTTTAATTTCCATTAGATCCTGTTCTCTCTCAATCTTGCGACTTTGATTTGGAGTAATCCCTATAACACTTCATAGATCTTACCAGCCTACATTTTTTTTCCTCCTTTCTTGCTTTAATTTCCATTAGATCCTGTTCTCTCTCAATCTTGCGACTTTGATTTGGAGTAATCCCTATAACACTTCATAGATCTTCTCGCCTGATTGTCCATACTGAAATGTTAGTATAATACTATAAAGAAATTTGCTTCATAAGTTCGGCTACGTTTTCCATATTTTCAAGTTCAAATAAGAATTTACCAACTTTATCAATTTTTCCCCGGGTCAAAATTCTAGAAGCATTGTTTCTAAACTTTTCTACTAATTCTTCGTCCGTAATTTGAAAATCCGTAAAGGGAGTACCTTTATAATATTTTCTCTCTTCCCTAAATGTTTTTCCTTTAGCCACAACCTCGACCATGCCAACACGACTTCTGGGATCTTTATAATATTTCTCGAATTTAGGATGAACTTGGCAACTTACCTTGTTCATAAATTCTATTATCTTTGGATCCCCCATTGTAGCGGAATCTTGCCAATCTGCACCTATCCTAACCCGGTGTGCTGCAACGGCAAAGCAATAAGGGAAGCTAAATTGAGCATCAACATGGTTAGTGAGTTCCCGAGTCTGCCAGAGCGGTTTGTTTGCCAGTGGATGACAAAAAGCCCTGATACTTTCTATGTCCTCAGCTTTAAGATCATATTGATCAATAAGGCTTATAAAGGCATCTAATCCACCATGTAATCCTCTACAACAAGGGTATGGCTTATATTCCATATTGAGAAATAACCATTTCTCACCAATCTTGTCCATTATTGTATTAGGGCCCCAGTTCTGAGAGGCGCAGCGCTCTTCCAGCCCATCGCTGTCAAGTACGGTAATATCTCCAATGTAACCCATTTCAGCTAATAGGGTTGAGATCACTACTGCAGAAGATATCCACCCAGCTGACGCATATTTTGTCATTGCTGAGGGTATAGTTTCTATCCACTTCCTGAACATTGAAACTGGACGAAAATGACCGGCTATACCTAATAGGTGAGACATCTTCTGGTAATCTAGCTTAAGGATCTTACCCGTGGAAGCCACTCCACCAAAGATATTGCCCAGTCCATAGGTCTGCGACCATCTAATGTTCCCCTCCTCTGGTCCTTTTTCTGCAAACTCCACTATTGGAGGCAGAACAAGGGCTATCCTCGCTGCAATTTCATGTCCGATTACCGTGCCCAGAATCAAATCCTTACCTGAAGCTTTAGAACTTTCAGCTATTGCAAGCGACGCTGGAATTACACAAGGCGATACGTGTCCAATAGGAGGAAGCAAACTGTCATAATCCAAAGCATTAATCAGTTCACCATTAGCAAAAGCAGCACTATTACATGAAACTTTTTCTCCCACGCCGATTATAGTTGACTCAGGCGGACCACCTAACCTTCTAGATAGTTCTATAGCAATTTTGCCCTTATCACTTGTTATTCCAGCTAACGCGCATCCAATGGAATCCAAAATAGTCCGTTTTGCCTCACGTATTGTAGCTTTGGATAGATCCTCAAATTTAATTTCAGCTACAAATTTAGCTATATCCTGAGTAAGACCGCCCATTTTGCACTCCTTCATCCCTAAGCTATGAACTAAGAATTTCTTTTTATATTTTATTATCAAATCCTGAAATTGAAGAAATACCTTTCATGAATAGCTTTAGAATCACAGGTGCAACAGTAACTAATAAGGTTGCTGATAGTAATGTCATTGAGATAGGACGCAAAAAGAAAATGAGCATGCTCCCTTGAGACATGATTAAACTTTGACGAACTGCTTGTTCTAACAATGGGCCAAGAACAAAGCCTAATAAGATCGGTGCAGGTTCATAATCAAATGTTCTCATTAGGTAGCCCACAACACCCCAAATCATTGTTTGAAGCACGTCCACGGGGTTACCGTTTATGCTGTATGCTCCTATTCCGCAGATCAATATGATCACAGGCGAAAGAAGAGCCATTGGTACTTCGCAGATTTTTACAAACACCTTAATCAAGGGGACATTCAAAATCAGGAGAATAACATTCCCTATATACATGCTCGTAATAACTCCCCAGAAAACAGCAGGATATTCTTTGACAATAAGCGGCCCCGGGGTTACTCCATGAAGCATAAATGCACCAACCAAAAGAGCCATTACACAATTTGATGGTATGCCCAAGGTCAAAAGGGGAACAAAAGCTCCACTCACGGCGGAATTGTTTGCAGATTCAGGACCGGCAACCCCTTCAATCGCCCCTTTCCCAAATCTTTCAGGGTGTCGAGAGAATTTTTTTTCTGTGGCATAGGCCACGAAAGATGAAATCGTTGCTCCTCCACCTGGCAAAACACCGAGTAAAAAACCAAGCAGCGTACCTCTAGATATGGGCAGTGCGCTATTTTTCCAATCTTTTTTATCAGGTAGTAGTTCTCTAAGCCTACCAGGATACCTTACCATATCGCGTTTGGATCTTTCCTCGACGTTTACTGCCATATAGAGAACTTCACCAATTCCAAATATACCCATCGCCATGACTGCTATGTTCACTCCTTCATACAATACGTCAAATCCAAAAGTGAATCTTTCAACGCCGGTCACAGGGTCCGTACCAACCGTACCTAGTGCTAAACCTAACGCACCCATCAAGATTGCCTTCGTGACTGAGCCACTGCCAAGGTAGACCACCATTGTTAAACCTAAGATCATAAGAGCTGCATATTCTGGGGGACCGAACATGAGAGCATAATTAGCTAAGATGGGAGCAAAAAGACCTAATACAACAGTACCAAAAGTGCCTGCAATACAAGATCCAAAGGCTGCGATTCCCAATGCTTTTCCTGCTCTTCCTTGCAGCGCCATTTGATGACCGTCGATCATCGTCACTACCGTGGACACCTCGCCTGGAATTTTCAAAAGTACAGAGGTGATAGTCCCTCCATATTGGGCTCCGTAGTAGATTCCAGCGAGCATGATTATCGAAGATGTTAGATCAAGTTTATAAGTTAGAGTAAGGAGAATAGCAACAGTAGCTGTGGGTCCCAATCCTGGAAGTACACCTATAAATGTTCCCAAGAAGCATCCTATGAAACAGAGAATTACGTTATTAAAAGAAAGCGATATACTAAATCCCAATGCCAAATTTTCTATCATCTAAATTTTTCTTCTTGTTAGTTTTTGTATCAAACTTAAATCACTACACCCATTTAATTAAACCCTTAGGTAAGTAAACTCCTAAGAAGTATACAAATAGGATATAACTCACAATTACACACGGAAATCCTACTAATAATGTAATCTTCCAACTCATTTTTTCGACATACTTTAGGATGATGATTATAAGAAATATCGAAGTAATCAAGAAACCAATTCTTTCTAACGTAATTCCATAGAGTATCGTCAATATTATATAGTATGATATTTTTAAGATGCTTCCTTTTACCTTTTCTGAATTGTTAACTTTTTTTTCTTTATCCTTTTTCAAAATTATTGCTTTAAGAATAATCGTAAAACTAATCCCCATTATGATGACCGCAATTAGAAAAGGAAAAAATCCTGGGGCAGGGACAGATGTACTCCCAATCTCAAGTTTCATGGAAAGCATAAGCATGCACAGGCCTATAATAAAATAGAAGACCCCGCTTAATATGTCTTTCTTATTAGACAATTATTCTCCCAAAAGCAAATATACTCATCGTTTTAGCTATGGCCGGATTTTGTTATCGGTCCAACCGTCCCTTTTACGAATCGTAAATGTTCGACCGGCTCCTGCTCGCATTATTGCAATCCCTGCTCCCATGAACTTTAGGTTACACTATGGCTGGATAACCCAATCCAAAGCTATCAATGAATAGGCTTAAGAGTCAAACATTAGCTTTTTCGTAAATCTAAACTCTAGTGGGGGCTTAAAAAACTTCTGTACCCCCTAGGGCGTCGCAACGGAGAACTCGTAAAACTCTGTAAACCATCATAGGGTTTATAAGCTACAAACTTTTCTTTGGATTACTAAAGTCCTTTCCAGGGTTTGTTTTGAGAATATCTTCGGAGAATTTTCCACCAAAGATATGCTAACATCTTTTTGCTGGTATTCTCTTCCAATCACTGCTAATTTTCCGTTTTCATCTTGGTTGGTTGGTCCTATTACGGCTTATTTCTTTATTAACGCTCTCTTGGTCGAAATATTAGTGAGCAGATGTCGCGCTCCTCATTGGCAAGCGCTCTATATCAGAAAGAATTTTTCTAGGTAGATTCTCAGGAGAATAATCTCATCCTTCTCTCAAATATTCCTCTATCTCCTCCGCGCTCATATCTCCCAGTCCCAACTTTTCCAGCGTCATTCCCTCCTTACCATAGTCGGTCCCGTTCAGGACCGATGCCAGGTGAATTATCGCGTCGACCGTGGGAGTTGGCACGTTGAAGCGCTTGCCGATGGACGATATCAAGACGAGCCCATACGGGACATCCTCGGTTACGAACCTGCTCGTCAGTTCGGATGGCGCAATCGTGCCACGGTAAATTAAGTTAGTAGTGACGATCTCGTTGAGGCCTCCCGTTCCTTCCGTGTACCGTCCCCTGTAATACTCCTCAAAGAGCTGCTCTATGGTCGGGAGATTGATGCCCAACGATTTTCCGACCTCCAGCTTCTCCTGATCCACGCGCTTTACGACGTTGGTAATCGATTTTGTGTGTCCTTCCCAATAGAACTTGAAG
>SMTZ1_10001904_pt1 | contig 24475 bp, 21 predicted proteins | sample DeeMarSWOR136_30_FD_25667 | JGI IMG/M metagenome (IMG submission 25667) | reverse complement strand
ATTTATGTTTTTCAGCGATTTTTGAGATTATCGCGCTTCAGAGGGTGATATCAGTTGAAATTGTGTTGGTGGCATTATTTTTTGGGTATGTCCAGTGTTCTTTTACAGCGTGGGCAGTTGACTTTATCGGGCTTGTAATTTGGCGGAATTTTAAGTTTCAGACCGCAGAGGCACGTCAAGAAAACGAATTGGTTGACTCTTCTCATAATATCGTCAACCTGGCGCATCTGAGTTTCGAGACGTTCTTTCTTTTTGGCTTCTGTGCTCGCTTCGCGCAGGGCGATGTCTTCTTTTGTAAGGGCGGTAGGGGGGACGACTGTCTTGGTATTCGTTATAGCACTGAAAGAATCTGAGTAGTTTTTGAAAGATGCGCCGTGGGTCATATTACGCAGAATTCGTATCCTTTCTGAAATGGGCGGGTGCGTGCTGGTCAGATCGGACAATTTCATCTGTTTCTTTTTCTTGAAGGGATTGACGATATACATCGGTGCAGTAACTTTGTTAGCGGAAGCCAACTGTGGCGAAGGGTCATTTGCTATTTTTTCCAATGCGCTTGCGAGGCCTTCGGGATAGCGTGTCAGACGGGCGGCACCGGCGTCGGCGAGGTATTCTCGCCTTCTTGAGAGTGCGAAATACAGCAGGTACGCCATTAGGGGGGCGATAATGGCAGCAATGATTGCGATAACGAGCATAATGAGCTGTGCCTGTCCGCCTCCTTTGCCGCCTGCTGAGGTTCTTCTTCCACGTCCGCTCATTGAGCTGTAGAACATTCCGCGGAGAAAGACCTGTGAGAGTAAGACGATTGAGCCGAGCATTATTCCGGCAAGCGTGACGAAAAGTATATCGCGGTGCAGGATATGGCTTATCTCATGTGCCATAACTCCCTGGAGCTCATCCCGGTTTAGCCGGGCCAGAAGGCCTGCGGTTACGGCGACGGAAGCGGTTTCGGGACTTCGGCCCGTGGCAAAGGCGTTAGGAGCGGGGTCGTTGATGATGTAGATTTTGGGTATTTTGGGCAGGGCGGCGGCGATTTTCATTTCCTCGACCACGTTGAAAAGCTGGGGATGAACATCGTGGGTGACAGGCTTTGCTTTGCTGGCAGCTAAAAAGATTTGGTCGCCGCTTGAGAAGCTAACAGCGGTAAGTATGAGCCAGATTACAGTGGCTATAATGAGGCCGAAGAAGCCGCCTTCAGGACCAAAAACGGCCGTGCCAATGACGAATCCGAGCAGTATCAGGCATACTGCCATTATCAGAAGCAGCAGGACAGAGTTTCTTTTATTTACTCGTATTAATTCCCACATTGTTAGTTCGTAGTGTGTAGTTCGCAGTTCTTAGATTATTCGGTCGAACAATCATTTCCTACGAACAGACAATTGCATTCATTCCTGTATGTCGTTTAGCTTCGTCGCAGTATTAAGTGAAACTTACCTTTGGCACTTCGCGTTCGGCCTCGACTTCAATCTCGAAGAAATCGCGTTTTGTGAAGCTGAACATGTTGGCAATGATGTTCGAGGGGAACATCTGAATCTTGTTGTTAAAGAACAAGACCTGGTCGTTGTAGCTCTGCCTTGCGAATGAGATTTTATTTTCCGTGCCGGTGAGCTCTTCCTGGACCGCAAGGAAATTTTGATTTGCCTTGAGATCGGGATAGTTCTCGACGACGAGCATAAACTTGCTGAGAGCCTCCCCGAGAGCACCTTCAGCTTTCGAGGCTTCGGAGACAGACTTTGCTCCCATTGCCTGGCTTCTTGCCTTTGTTATCGCCTCAAAAGTCTCCCGCTCGTGCTTCATATAGCCCTTTGCGGTTTCGACGAGATTGGGAATGAGGTCGTGTCTTCGCTTAAGCTGGACATCAATCTGTGACCAGGCGTTGTCGACCTGGTTTCGCAGGCGTATCAAGGCGTTGTATATGCCAATTACAAAGATAATAAGCAGGACAAGTATCGCTGCGATAATAATAAGCGCAATTATACTACCGGCTAGCGCAATCATACTTTCCCCCTTTCTTTATTTGATTTTTTTCGGTTTTGTTTTTTATGCCTGGCGTTTCTTTAGTATAAGGGCGATGACGAGAATAACAGCACCGGAACCCGCCAGTATATAGCTCCATTTCGAGATGGCAAGTATTGAGGTGAAGTCCATTTTTTTATCTCCTTTTAAAATAAGTTATTGGTTTTCGTTATTTTTTTCGGAGCCGAACATATCGGCCAACAGTTTTTGGATTTTATTGTCTTTGTCCAACTGTGCCCTGTCAAATATATCCTGCAATTCCCCTTTGTCAAACCATAGTCCGTCGCCTCTGGCGCATTTGTCTATAAGCAGGATCGGTTTCGAAGAGCCGACAATGATTTTTCTCATTTTTTTCATACATATTGGACATCTTCTGATTTTTTCGGTGGACTTATTGTCTGTTTTGAAGGAGCCAAGCAGGTGGCGTGCCTTTTCCGGCTCGCCGAGCAACATTTCAAGTTCGCCTGCGTCGAGCCAGATACCACCGCATTCGATGCAGTGGTCGATTTCGACTTCCTGCAGCTCAAGGGTAATCATAGCATTTTTGCATACCGGACAATCCATATTCAGGACCCAGGACTCACGATCCATTCTTAACGGCCGGGGGCAAACTTTTTAGCCGGCCGGCTGATCAAGCGACCGTGCATAATATTATCGCCGGGGTGTTGTCGGGTCAAGAAAAACTACAGTATTTTGTTGAAAATAAGGGATTTTTAAATTATGTGTGGATATAAAGGGAGACTTGTAGCAATGTCCGAAAAAATCTATATTTACGAGGTAAAGTGACAGACTGAGCTGTGCCAATAAGAGGGACACACAATATATGGCTTGTGAAAGAGGCATGTTATGAGGAAAAAGTGTATAAAAAATCAGCGAATAGATCGTGTTAAATGGGGAAAATGTTTGTACTTGACGTTAGAATAATGGTGGGCTAATATAAGCGTTGGTTATATTGGCTGCTATGGATTGCGGCTGAATATGAAAGGGACAGGGAAATGATAGTTGACTGTCATACACATATAAACCTTTCGGCCGACGACGATGTTGCGGCATCCGAGCATCTGGAGGCGGCGGAGACGGTGGATGCCTGCATAGTATTGGCTAATGCAGCCGAATCGAGCGATGAGGTCAATAAGAAGTTATCCGAGTATGTGGGTAAACATAAAGAAAAGATGGTTGGTTTTGGGGTAGTCGAGGCCAGCAAGGATAACGTCGGTGTAAAACATCTGACGGTTCTCAGAGATAAATCAGGACTTAAAGGAACGGTCCTTTATTGCAGCCGGTGTGGTTTTCACCCGACACACAGCAGGGCCATGAAATTTTACGAATCGGCCGAAGAACTTGGCCTGCCGGTCTTCTTTCATAACGGCGGAGCCTCCATGGAGGCTGAAGCTGTTCTTGAATATGCTCAGCCTTACCTTTTGGATGAGATTGCAAGGAGCTTTAAGGGATTGAAAATTATTATCGGCACTATGGGATTGCCGTTTGTTGAGCAGACGTTGTCGATGGCGGCGAAACATAAGAATGTTTACGCTGACTTGACAATAAGACCGAGTAATGTCTGGCAGGTCTATAATATAGTAGTGGCGGCATACGAGCGAGGAGTGATGGATAAGCTGCTGTTCGGGAGCGGATTCCCCATGAACAACGCTGGTGAGTGCATAGAGACGCTGCTTGGCTTCAATATGCTTTTGGCCGACACGAATTTGCCGACCGTCCCTCGAGGCAATATTCAAAGCATCATCGAGCGTGATACGCTTGAATTGCTCGGAATTAGAGGCAAGAGCACAACGGACGAAGAAGATAAGGATGCGCAAGCGACAGAGCGCGAAAGCAAAAGGACTGCAAAACACGAAATATGAAACATGAGCTTCTTGAAGAGCAGCGTGAGAGCTGGGGAACGCGAGGCGGATTTGTACTTGCGGCGGTAGGTTCGGCCGTAGGTTTGGGTAATCTGTGGGGATTTCCATATAAACTTTACAGCTATGGGGGCGGTGCGTTTTTGATCCCCTATATATTGGCCCTGGTTGTTGTCGGTATTCCCGTGATGGTTCTCGAATTCAGTATCGGTCATTATACGCAGCGTGCTGCTCCGGACGCATTCAAGCTTGGTCACAAGCGTTTCGAGCTTGTCGGGTGGTGGGGGATTTTACTGGCGTTCGTTATAGTGACTTATTATCCTGTGATTCTGGCATATTGTTTCAGCTTTTTGTGGTACAGCATGGTCGGCATTTTTAACGGTGGCGAGCTTCCGTGGGCGGGTACGGGCATCGAAGGCGTTGAGAATGCCAAGCAATTCTTTAATGATACATATCTGGGTAAGATTGACATCGAGAACGCTCGTTTTTACCTTGGCTGTATCCGTAGTAACATTGTGCTGCCTCTTGTGATTACGTGGGTGGCGATGTACTTTTGTATATTCAAAGGGGTGCGTCTGGTCGGCAAGATTGTATGGCTGACCGTTCCGCTTCCGTGGCTTATGCTGCTTATCCTTGCAGTTCGAGGTCTGACGCTTGAGGGCAGTATGCAGGGGCTGGCTTTTTACCTTGATCCTGTGTGGTCGGAGCTTGCCAAGCCTATTACCTGGCGTTACGCGGTCGGCCAGGTATTCTTTTCGTTGAGTCTTGCTTACGGCATTATGATTACTTATGCGAGCTTTCTGCACAGAAAAAGCGATTTGAACAATAATGCCGCTGTTATCAGTATTGCCGACTTTGCGACGAGTTTTGTGGCGGGCCTGGCGGTTTTTGCTACGCTGGGAGGAATGGCATTCGTGACTCAGCAGGAAGGTAATGCTGTGACGGTTGAGACGGTGGCCGAGTCGGGACCTTCTCTTGCATTTGTTGCGTTTCCTTATGCGCTGGCGCAGCTTCCATATTCGGCGTGGTTTAGCTTTATTTTCTTTTTTGCGCTTGTTACGCTGGGTCTTGATTCGGCGTTTTCGATGACCGAATCCATTCTCGCCAGCATTGTTGACAAGACGGGATGGCGGAGGAGCATTGTTCTTCCGCTTCTGACCGTAGTTGGCTTTACTTTTGGTTTGTTGTTTGTGACGAAGGCGGGCTTTAACTGGCTTGGTACCATTGATGGGTTCGTGAACGGGACATGGGGCATAGCTTTTATGGGTTTGCTTGAATGTATTGTTTTAGGCTGGTTATGGCGGATTAGTACTTTGAGGCGTCATGCGAACAGCCGCAGCGACTGGCGGTTAGGAAGATGGTGGGATTATCTGATTCGCATTGTGATTCCGATATTGCTTGGAACGCTTTTCTTCTGGCAGTTTTTCGATGATATTAGCGGCGGATATCTGTTCAGGATTGAGTCGGAATACCAGTCTGTTCTGAGTAAAGGCGTGGTTTCTGAAGAGCTGCGGAAGCAGTTTGAAGATAACGGGAGCGTAATTTCCCGGGAGGCGGTTTTTTCGGTTGAGCAAGCGGGTTTAAGCTGGCTGATTTCCGATGGGGAGGAGAAAGAGTATCTTATCAGGAAAGAAGAGGACAGGTTAAACGTTTACGACAATAAAGGTGGTTTCCTTAGAACTCCTGCGGGAAAGTGGAAACTGCCAAATTGCGTTGGGCTGTTTATAGTGGCGCTTGTACCTGTTTTGGCAGTCATTTTAAGTTTAGTCAAAGGGCGGGACGATGTCGATTCTCCGGGCCATAAAGAGGCGGATTTTGGTATCAGGGGCAGTCGTGGCGGCGTGTTGGCATTGTTACTGGCGTTGATTCCGGCTGCCGGTTTACTGGTTATTTTGCTTGGTTCCACAATCCCGGAAGCGGCTGAGAGTCAACTGGGGAATCCTGTGTTCTGGTTGCTGCTGGGAGTTGGTATTATTGCTATGGGACTGAGCAATTATCTTTTGGATAAGCATAACACATCCAGCAGTCAGGTATCGTGGTTTGCACGATGGGCGGGGATATTGGCAACGATGGATGTGAGCGCGTTTGTCGCGGTGATACTGCTTGGCCTCAAGGGAGGGGCGAAAATCAGTGAGGAAACAATGCCTATTCGGGACAAGTTGAGCGGTGTATCTTATATAATCCTTGCCGCTGTTTTTCTAATCATCGTAGGTGGTCTGGCGTGGTGTTTCTTCCGGGCTTTGATGGTGGTAAATGCCGATACAGGGATTCAGCATCCGGATGAAGTTGGCGATGAGAAACAAGAGGTGGGGGGAAACGAAAGCGAATAGTTGTTAGTTGACGGCAAAAGGAAGCTATCGGCTATTTCGGTTTGAAGCCGTTGACGTTGTTTCCGGTGTACTTATCGCAGGCCTTTTCCAAATCGACGTCGGTAATATTAGCCAGTGTGCAGAGCCAGGCGAAAACGTCGGCAAATTCTTCCTCTTTGTTTTTTTGGTCGTCAGAAGCCAGGGCTGTTGCAAGCTCACCGACTTCTTCAATAAACCACATAAATGTGGCAGAGATTCCCCTCTGCCGGTCCCGCTTTTCGTATTTTTTGGAAATTATACTTTGAAATTCGCTGATATTCATTTCTATTCAATCATTGACAACTCATTGTGGACGTCAATAGGACCTGCCGTAAACGATGGTCAGGAAAAGATGTCCCATATACATTATATCCTTTCCTTCAATTATTGTTGAAATCCTTGTGTTGCGGGCTTATCAGGCCGGAACACCAAATTTTTCTACACGCGTTTACTCTTTTAGTTTGCATTATGTACCCCAAATCGCATTGATTTTCCTCTCTAAAATGAATAAAACAGGAAAAAAGTCTAAAAATTGTTCCAATTGTGTAAAATACTTGACATCCGAGGACTTCTAACGTATGATTCGACAAAGGATCACGGTTTTGTATGGAGACTGTTATGACTGAGATTAAGCCAAGAATCAGCGTCGAGTACGCTGAGAACGCGACGGTAGTTACCTTTGTCGACGAGAAAATCCTTGAAGAGACGGACATTCATGCCCTTCAGGAGTCTGTTATGTCCGTTATTGAGGAAGGGGGGCAGCTAAACCTGATTTTGGATTTTTGCAATGTTCAGTTCCTTTCATCCGCTGTTTTAGGACTTTTAATGAGAATCAGCAAAAAAGTTTATGAGCAGGATGGCCAATTACGGCTTTGTAATATAAGCCCACGGATCTACGAAATTTTTAAAATAACGCGTCTAAACAAAATATTCGATATATACGAAGATGTGAAAAGTGCAACCGAAAGCCTTATAAGCGCGGATTAGGTGACAGCTTTTTTCACTATTGCCAGGGGCAGAGGATGTCCGATAACTTAAGTTATGAGATAGCTACTGATTTGTGGTGTGGTCTTATTTTCACAGGCCCTTTGCAGAAGCTATTCAGGATAGAATAATTTTATGGCTTCAGAAACACCAGTTGGTCACGAGACGGTTGTTGGAAGTACATCTTCTGCGGTTACTTCCGTACGCGAGGAGATTCTGTCGAAACTAAAAGCTAATAGTTTCGGTGAGGAGGACATTTTTGCCGTTCACCTGGCATTGGAGGAGGCCTTTATCAATGCTGTTAGGCACGGAAATAAAATGGACGCAAGCAGAGGTGTTAAAATTGATTATTCTGTGGCCCCGTCCAGGGTGGAAGTAACCGTGACTGATGAGGGCGACGGATTCGACCCGGAAGCTGTGCCGGATCCGCGTTTTGGTGAAAATCTTTACAAGCCTGAAGGGAGAGGTTTGTTTCTTATGCGCTCATACATGGATGTGGTTAAGTTCAACGAGCGAGGTAATAGTGTGTGTATGATAAAGAATAAAGCAAATCGGGAACCGAAAAACGACGAGAACCAAACACAGCCGTAATCAACAGTGGAGTTTTTTACGCTCACATCAAAGGCAGCTCCATAAAGGATTAGGAGAAGCAATTAAAGGATGTTTAGAACAACATTTATTATCTGCGGTTGTTTATTTGTATTGAGCGGCTGCGTAGCCAATGAAGAACCAACGGCCGAGATTGTATATACACACCCTATAGAAATCAATCCTGTTCGGCCTCCAGTAGTTGAGCCGACGCCGATCCCGAACTATATTGACAGAAGCGTCCCAAGATCCTGGTATCCACCACGACGGTTGGAAAGAAAATGGGAAGCGATCATAATACATCACTCGGCAACGAATAACGGAAATACGGCAATATTTGACAAGCAGCATAGAGAAGAAAAACATTGGGAAGGAATTGGGTACGATTTTGTTATAGGTAACGGTACCGATAGTGGTGACGGCCAGGTCGAGGTCACGTTTCGCTGGCGAGGCCAGCTTACGGGGGCACATTGTAAGACGCCTAACAACTGGGGGAACGAAAAAGGGATAGGAATCTGCCTTGTTGGTAATTTCGACTACACATCGCCTACTAAACGACAGATGCAGTCACTTATGAAGTTGGTTCGGTTTTTGCAAAAACGGTACGGGATTCCAAAGAGGTTCGTTTATGGACACGGAACAACTCCCGGAGCACGGGTCACCGACTGCCCCGGAAGAAGATTTCCAATGGCCTGGCTGAAATCGATGCTTTATATGTGAGTTATACGACATCAGGTTAAGGCGGGGCGACAGGGTCCTATAAATCCACTACGAGGCACAGCGAGTCCTTTTTTTCTCAGAATTAAACCAAAACATACTATCAAATTGGAATGCAAGGAAAGTGACCCTGCGATTATACCGAATTCTTTTCGGGTAGCGTAAGTTTATTGGTGAATAGGAGCAGTTCGAATGGATATTTGCCAGTCGCAGCTTTCTCGTGAGAGCTTGTTAAATGAGCAGATTGCAGATGAGATTTTTGACATTCTGCCGGAGGATGGTCCTGTTGTTATAATTGTTGATAGAGAGGGCAACCACAGGGTCAGTGACTCTGCGAAATTTTCCAGTTTGAACATCCGTGAATCGTTTTTTAAGAGGCTCTGTACAACAATCGATGATGGTGCTGAGCCGGTCGTAACCCAGGTGAATGATTTCGGAGTTGTAGCGTCACAGTTGGCTACGGAGCAGACGAATTGTGGTTATGTAATTATAGCACTGCCGCAATATAATTCCGAATCTACTCTGATAAATATCGGTCTGATTGAAATGCTGCTCAGTCAAATCGGGCTAATAGCCAGGCTGGTGGAGAAAAACGACCTGGCTAATGACCTTCAAATGAAGCAGCTCAGCATGTACAGCAGCAGCGATATAGCATCGAGTTGATTTTCATATTGCGTATATCGTATTTTTCATTTCCGGTCACGTCTTACATTTAACGAAAATCCATCAAAGTTTGGGTTGTTTTTAAGGTCATACATGTTATAATTCGTACTTCGTGGTGCGCATCATGCGCAGTGAATGAATTTAAGTTGAGAGAAAAAATGAGATTTCAGGTTTTTAAAAAGGGGCAGGTTGTTGATAAATTCGAGTTGTGTGGTGCCTATCTTTTCGGCACCGACGGTGTCAGCATTCGTCGGGCGAGGATTTCATTTAAGAAGGGGATTGTCGAGTGCGAAAAGCCGAATCTTGGAACGGCGGGACTGGCTTTGTTGTGGCCGGTCGACGGATTCGGCAGCGTGCTTTTACCTACCACCTGCCTGCCCGAGAGAGCTGAGCCATATATTCTGAACGTGGAGGTGGCCCGGGCCAGGCTGATGCAAATCATTAACAAGCGGGAGGATTGGTCATTCTTTGACAAAGTGGAGGGCCTGGAGAATATTTACAAAGAGGCGCAGAATTTGTTTATTCAGGCGATTCAAAAAATAAAAGAGGCGCCGCTGGCGTCTAAGTTGGCAGATGAATCGCTCAGAAAGGCGACTATTTTTTCTGAGAAGCTGGCGGTTAAACAGGCAGAGGTTATTTTTGATTCGCGAGTCAAAAACCACGGTTTTGGGCGAGGCTGCATCGGCTGCAGAGTAGATCCTATGCAGATCTATAATTCCAAATATGTTGAGAATCTGCTCAAATTTTTCGGCTTTGTTGCGATCCCCATTAACTGGGCCCGGATAGAGTCTACTAAAGGCAGTTATGACTTTTCAATGGTTGATGCCTGTATCAAGGTTCTTGGCAAGAAGAAACTGGCAATTTGTGGAGGTCCGCTGCTTTGTTTCTCACAGGAGTATCTGCCCAAGTGGTTGTTCCGCAGTGGAGAAGGATTTGAAAGGATTCGTGAGACGGCTTATCAATTCGTAACGAAGGTGGTAAGCCGGTATGCAGGCGACATTCATACGTGGTCTGTAATCAAAGGTTTGAATGTGTTTAACGATTTTGGCTTTAACTTTGAGCAGGTTCTTGAAATGACTCGCGCAGCCAATATGGCGGTTAAAGCGGCCAGCGACAGGGCTTTTAAGATAATAGAAATAAGTAATCCCTGGGGTGAATATTATGCAACCAAGACGGATACGATTCCTCCTTTGGTGTATATGGACATGGTGGTTCAGAGCGGGATTAACTTTGACGCGTTCGGATTGGCTATGGAGTTCGGTAAAAACCAATCGGGTATGCATATTAGAGATATGATGCAAATATCTGTGATGTTGGATTACTTCGGTCCTGTGATGAAGCCTTTGTATATTACGGACGTGGAAATTCCGAGCCGAAACGGTGATGGTTTGCAGCGTGCGCAAGTTGCGGGCATGTGGCACAAAGAATGGGATCAGGCGGGGCAGGGAGAGTGGATTGAGCAGTTCTGTAAGATAGCACTTAGTAAACAATTTGTTGATACAGTGGCATATTCAAGGCTTTGCGATTCAGAGGCCAGTACGATAGCCAACAGCGGTCTGCTGACGAGGCGTCTGGAGCCGAAAAAATCATATCAAACCTTGAAGAAATTGCACGATTCTATTTTTAATCGGTAAATAAATCGCGGCTTGCGCATCGTTCGAGTAACGATTTTTCAGAATGCGGGACGTACCGGATTATATAGTGAGTGATAACGTTATCCAACGAGCAGAAGTCAGGCAGGACAGAATTCAATCATTTGCATTTGCTATCAGCGTGTGTGTATGCGCTCTATTTTCTATAGGTTTTGCGGTTTCAAGTCTTGCGTCATTTAAAGAATCGAGTGGTGTCGAGTTAGAAGAGAAGATAAATCCGAACGATGCGCCAATAGCAAGTATGGTAAGATTGCCGGGAATAGGTATTGCGCGGGCTGAGGCGATAGTGGCTTATCGAGAGGATTTGATCAAAGAAGACAGCAACAGCCGGGCTTTTAGAAGCAGTGATGATTTGCAAAAGGTAAAAGGCATAGGGCCTAAAACGATACAAAATATTGGCAAGTGGCTGAAGTTTGAATAAAGGATACAAAATGCCGAAGAAGCGGAAAAGAGCAGTTTCACTTGCGTTAAGTTGTATTTTTGCCCTGTTGTTTTTTTGTGAAATCAGTTTTGGCGAGCAGCAGGCAACCGTAGCTGAATTGTTTAAAAAAATGACTGCCGCTCCAACAAAAGAATACATTGAATTCTACCATGTTGGTAGAGATCGCAGGGCGATCGAAACAAAAGGGACTGCGATTAAAGAATACACTGATGTTAGAGAATCCCTTCTGGCCAGGTCTGTTGAAGTCCGGCGGTTTTCGAAACACATCATTGAGACCTCTGATGATTGGAGACAACAAATTACCGCCCGGATAATTCTCGGCTGGCTAGACCATCCACAACTGTATAGGGACCTCTGGGATTGGAAAATTCCTAATTTTATTAGATGGCACAACCCAATTCCTTTTGAGCAAGAAGCAGCAAGACATAAATTTTTGCAAGCGGGCAGGAAAGCTATTCCTATTATGCTTGAATTGATCTGGAAGAAGGGGCAAACTTATTGGGGTGTGCTGCCACAGTTGCTTGCCGAGTGGAAGGAGAACGCTTCAATACCTGTCATCGCAGAATCAATGACTATTTATTATCCTTATGATGAAACCATCACGGCTCTCGGCAGCTTCGGAGAAGAGGCCACTCCCTATATAATTGATGCCCTAAAAAAGGCGGAAATGTATAAGTCTACAGCTTTTATTGAGGCTCTTGGTTTGACCGGCGATGAAAAAGCAGTGCCGACGCTGCGCTATCACCTCAACGAAAGTCCGTATCTGGAGGACCGTGAGATGGCCGCTGTTTCATTGGGACGCCTTAACAAATTCGATGAAGTGCGAAAAAGTATTCCAAAGGCCAAGCCTGGAGAACTGGGACGTTTTCTTCGAGTATTGGGCAGGGACCACTCCAAAGAAAGCAGAAAGTTACTTTATGAATATGCGAGAAAGGCTGAATCGGAACATGACCGTCTGGCAGCGGTTATTGCTATTCTGAAGGAGGCCATGGAAGAAGATATAGCTACGTTATGTGAAATAATCCCTCAGGAGCCGCACGATTACACGCGAGCCGGTATGTATCTATACCTGAGCCGGCCGAATAATATACAGGTGCGAGGTGCTCTTATAAAGGCGTTAAATGATAAAGCCAAGTGGCCGAGAATAAGAGCCATCGAAGGATTAAAATATTATGATGATGAGCAAACAACCAACGCCGTCCTTGCCTTTGCCAAGCCCGGCAACGAGTTGAGCAGAAACGCTATTTTTATGTTGAAAGGCAGACGGTCACCAGCTATTGCAGAAGCAGCGATAGGTCTGCTTGAAGACGAAGACAGCGAAATTCAGAAGTATGCAGCAGAGGCTTTGCAGGCAAATCCAACAAAAAAGGCATTTGGTCCGTTGGTTAGGCTGTTGGACAGCGAAAAAATTCAGGTCAGGCTCCAGGCAGTGAGGGCCCTGGCCAAAATAGCAGATAAACGGGCAATACCCGTACTTAATGAAGCACTGAAAAAAGAGGAGGATTCTATGGTTAAAGACGGGATCGAGTCTGGAATTAGGGAGTTGTTGCGGCATCAGCAAAAGCGGTGATACGGTAGATTATCTGTTGAAGTTAGGCCTTTAGGACGTGGAGAAAACTCGCTAATGGATTAGTGGGAAATTGACAAGTCGCTTGGTTGATGTTACGTTCCGGGAAAAGTATAAGTGTATGGCTGAAGTTTGAATAAGGATTAAGGTGGAAATGATTAAACAATTCAGAGTTCTGTTTCTGACGGTTCTTTCTATAGCCTTGTTCGGTTGTTTACGAGAATTGGCTGCCGGGCAGAGAATTGTTGACAGGGTAAAGTTAATTCACGAAAAGGCGCTAACGCTTGACAGCCATGTTGATATCCCCGGCATTCAGTATGCAACAGAGGCGATTGATCCGGGGATAGATAATCCGAAGCTCAAATGCGACCTTTTCAAAATGAACAAGGGCGATGTGGACGGCGTGTTCCTGGCTGCGTATGTTCAACAGAGAAAACGCGATGCCGAAGGATACAAAAGAGCGTATGAATCTGCGATGGGTAAACTTAAAGCGATACGGCGTTTGACCGACAATATGTACTCTGATCGCTGCGCGCTTGCCAAATCGCCGGATGACGTTGAGCGCATTGTGAAAACCGACAAAAAAGTGATTATGATTGGTATAGAAAACGGATTTGCAATCGGCAAAGACCTATCAAATCTCGAAAGGTTTTACAACCTTGGAGTTCGGTATATCACGTTGAGCCATAACGGCCACAATGACATTTGTGATTCCTGCAATCCACGAGAAACACTTGGTGACAGGAAAAAAGAACACGATGGCCTGAGCAAATTCGGCGAGAAGGTTGTTGGAGAAATGAACCGGCTGGGCATTATGGTTGACGTATCTCATATTTCTGTAGAATCCTTTTATGATGTGATAAGGGTGTCAAAAGCCCCTATTATCGCGTCACATTCGGGGTGCCGAGGACTTTCCGACCACACAAGGAATTTGTATGATGGTCAGTTGAAAGCGCTTGCGAAAAACGGCGGCGTGATTCAGGTTGTAGCGCTTGGCGGCTTTTTGAAACGGGTTTTGCCCCAACGCCGGAAAGCGATAAGCGATTTGAAGAAGGAACTGGATGACGGAAGAATTAACGATGAACGGTTCCATGAGAAAATGAAAGAAATTGATAAGAAATACCCGCCGGCGAACTTATCAGATTTTGTTGACCATATAGAGCACGCTATTAAAGTTGCCGGCATCGAGCATGTCGGCATAGGCAGTGATTTTGATGGTGGTGGGGGTATTCCGGGTTTTAATGATCATTCAGAAGCCTTGAATGTTACGATTGAACTGGTTAGGCGGGGATACTCCGAAGAGGATATTTGTAAGATATGGGGAGCTAACCTGCTGCGTGTATGGCGCGAAGCGGAAAAAGTAGCACGAGATTTGCAAAAAGGCGCAGAGAATGGATGAGTTTTATATTGACAAGCCAGTCGGTCAATGCTTCGGTACATGGAGAGGGATTACGTGCAGCGTAGAGTATTTCAGTAGGTCATTTGGCAGAAACTCATCTTTATTGTCATTGGTTGTGGTTTTATTTTTTGCGCTTGGTTTGTTTTTAAGTGGATGTACTAAAGAGTTACAACGTGGAAGTCAGGCTTTCCAAGGTTCCTTGAAAGCAAAAGTCGGGAACAGTTCCGAGGCAGTTGATACCGACGGCGATGGGCTTTGTGATTTTCAGGAGATTCACAAGTATCTGACCAATCCAACAAAAAGGGACAGCGATGGCGACGGTGTTCCTGACGGAGATTGGAATGAGCGACGCGAATATAGCTATTCGGTTCGTACAATCCTTCAATTCATGCCGCCTTTTGACAGGGCAGCGCTGAACGACGATTTTCAGGATGCACGGATTCTGGAAAAAAGAGACGATTACATCGAGCTGGAAGTCATTCACTACCCTCTTAGTACGGCCGGTAAATCGATAGATGAGAATCCCGATTGGCAGCAGGATTATGCTTCTATGACAGAATACTTGAAACCAGGCGTGACCACTAACTGGGATACCAAGATGCGAGAACAACTGCTGGCTGAGCTAAAGACCGACGGAATCATAGTTAGCAAGCTGACAGATAAACAGGTTGTCGAACGGGTATCCTCCTGGCTTATGAAGAAATCCAGATACCTTGGAAAGGTGTTTACGACCTTTTATGTTTATTATCCGGATGGACAGCCTAAAATCTATCCGGGTCTTGAGGGTGCCTTTGAGGGTGAGTTCGCTCGTGATAAAGATAATTACGACTGGACAATCGAGGAGCACTTTGAGCATGAACTGTTAGGGAAGGGCATGTTCTATAATAAAACGCACGGCTCATGCACATCTTTTGCTGTTTATTTAACCACGGTGCTTCGAGCAATCGGCATCCCAACTCGAATGATTATGGTAAACCCGGCGGTAGATGCTTCCAACAGGGAACAGATTCGTCTGGTGAAAGACCGAATTACCCACAACAAGGTTCGTGAGACTATGTTAGCCGGTTTGCGGAATTCCAGCAAAGGTTTCACAAATCATACGTTCAACGAAGTTTACGTTGGAAACCGCTGGTGTCGTCTGAACTATAAAAAGCTGGGACAGCACATCCTTGATCAACGCCAGTTCGGTTTGCAGACCCATCTGTTCACTTTCAATGACCTAAGCGAACCTAATTTGGCACCAAGCTGGGGCCGGCGATACGCAAAAGGTGAACGAAACGCTGTCTTCAAACACAATAATCCTTATTCTGCCGTTACTGTATCAGATCTGTTCGGGTGCCACAGTAGTATTCCAAATCCTCCTTTCGCAGCAGTTGACCTGTCATCGAGTCCTCTACCGAATATATTCATTATGGAGCCACAACGCAGAGGGGAATCGGACTTCAGTATATGGGAAGAAGTACTGGCGATAGTGAAGGATGGTACATTCAATAAGACGGGGCGTCCTCATGAGAAAGAATATTACGATGATATCTTCGGGGGGATCTTCACTAAGAAATCCGGTGATATAATCGTCTTATTTTTTTCACTTGATACGAAAGAGCGTATACCGCAGGGCTATGAAGACCTGTTGCCAAAGCCGTGGCCGGAGATTGAAGCTGATTTGCAACAGGGAAAGACCGTCGAACTAAACGGCAAAGCCCGTGATATGAGTACCATTGTTATTGCAGCACCCAAGAGGGCTCAGTTGAAAAAGCTAATCCGCGAGACAAAACTGCTGCGGCTCACAAAAACAGAGCAAGTTAAAGACGGCGAGCGCCCCGCGAGAAAAAGCGAACACAAATCATCCGGTTCTCTGCCTAATATATATGTCATGGGCCCACGGAATCCGGTCTTTGATATATTTGGGGAGATTGTTGCGATTGTCAAAGACGTCACGTTCAATAAGACAGGACGTTACCATGAGAAGAAATCCTATGATGAGGTCTTTATCGATGGTATCTGGGGCAAAAAACCTGGCGATATAATTGTTTTAGTTTTTTCACTTGACAGAGAGAGCCGTATTCCTTCCGAATATGAAGACCTTTTGCCTTGGGAGTGGCCGAAGATTGAGGATCACCTAAAACAGGGGAAGAGCCTGCAACTTCAGGGTAAGGCTCGTGATTTGAATGTGATTCTTTTAGCAGCATCGACCGAAAAGCAGCTTATGCAGTTGATTAAAGAGTCTGAGCTGTTAAAAAAGATATAAAAGATGTAAGATGATACAGTAATGTTAATGGTAATTTGGTAACAGCGGCAGTTGCTGGTTTCAGGTAGATATTGGCTAAGTAGTAGAGAAAAGAAGATATGGACGAGTGGGAAATTGACAAGCCTGTCGGGGAATGCTCCGGCAGCGGCAAAAAAATTGGCTACGGCGAAGAATACTATGGTGCCCTTGTAGAATGCGAAGAGGGACTGAAGCGTCAGGATTTTTGTGCAGATTACTGGAATGAGCAAAAGCCGGAAGTTTTTTGTTACTGGAAGAGCAGGCTGCCGCACCCGGATGAGAAAAAGAAGCTGTTTGTTGACGATGAGATGCTGATGGCCTTTTTTGAGCGATTGGCTGGAGAGAGAGAGCAGGAAAAGATAAATTTTAGGTTTGTATTGACCTTGGTTTTGATGCGAAAAAGACGTCTTAAATACGATTCGTCCAGGACCGAGGACGGTAAGGAAATCTGGCGGCTGAGGATAACCGGCAGCGATAAGGAGTTTGTCGAGGTGATAAATCCTCATCTCGATGAGGAACAAATCGAACAACTGTCGTCACAGGTCGGCCAGATACTTCATGTTGATTTATGAACTTGTGACTGAGGGCGTGTAATGAAATGGTAAAGAAACTTTTATTGTCGGTTTTTGTTGCGATGTTTTTTTTTGGCGGCTGCGGGCCCGAGAGGCGCGAGCCGAAACCTATCCCCGGGGTGAGGAAATCAGCTACTGAGGCATTGGCTGTGTTGAGGTCACGCTCACAACATACGGGTCCGATGAAAGCCAATGGTCAGTGCGTATGGCAGTATTATTTTGATGGAAAGAAGCATAAAGAAAACTTTGCGGTGAAAATGTGGGTGAATCCCCCGGCGGAAGTTTACCTGCAGGGCGATGTCGGCTTTAATCCCCGCGGGATTGTTCTCGGCTCAAACGCCAGCGAGTTCTGGCTGTTAATCAAACCGGAGCTCAGCCAGTATTCGTGGGGAAAATGGTCCGAGCAGGATACTTCCAGCGGACTTATGGTTGTACCTAAAACCCTGGACGAAGCTCTTGGGATTGTTGAGGTCGTCGATGAAAAGAACTGGTTTTTATCTAAGGAAAGCGGCTTTGACGTGCTTATCAGGCGCAATGATAAGGGCGGAATTTCCAAAAAGATGTATATCAATCCCCGTAACTATTTGGTTCGAAAGATTGAGTATTTTGATGTCAATGACAGCATTTTGGCTCTTGCCGAACTGGATAAGTTCAAAGATGTGACTGAAGACTTTTTTGTTCCGACCGTTATAAAGATTGTCATGTACGGGGAGGCCGGCGCCGAAAGTTCGGACAGCATTACGCTTAACCTGAAGTCTGTCAAACCGGAGAGTTTTACCGAGGAGCGACGAAGAAAAATTTTCACCAAACCTGAACCGAGAGGCTACGAGCATATATATAGAATCATTAACGGTTATCTGGTTGAAGAGCCGCAGTAGATATAAAGCAGCCGTTTATGGGCAGGCTGAGTCTTAAAGAAAGAGCGAGCGAGGGCCTTTTTTGTTAGACGTTGCGATGGGGACACAGTTGATTGCCCGCGCCACCGATCCGGCGCATATTGAAGCCGTGGTAAAAGAATTGAAATAATGTTAAAGGCCGGTCAGCCAGTTTTCGCCTAACTTTTTTAAATCATACTCGTCAATGTTTCCATCACCGGTAAGGTCGGTGCCTCCACACTGACCGCAACTGATTTGGCCCCAGTAACCTGCAAAATAGGCGAAGTCTGCCATGTTCACTCCATGAAGACCGACAAAATCTGCTGTGCTTCTTTGATGTACGAGAATCGGGTAGGTCTTTCCCTCACGAATCGTCCAGATATCCTCTTCTCCGTTCACACTTTCCCCCTCAAAATCCCAGCCTGAACTGGTAAATGTGCTTTTGATTTTCATCTCCGTGGTGGTCTTGCCTGTAATATCGGTTACTGCTTTGTCTCCGGTTCCTCCCACGCCGTCTATCTGATTACTGGTATCCGTGTCCCAGAAAGAAGCCGAGATATTTCCGTGATTAAAACCGGCAAGTCCGCCGGTAAGGTCGTTATATTGTGAAACTCTGCCGGTTGAATAGCAGTTCGAAAGTTCGACGTAAGTCCTTCCCACCAGACCGCCCAGGTTTGCATCTCCGAAAACATCGGTGCCTGCAAAGCAGTTTCCCATCGAAGCTATATAGTTGCATCCGACAAGGCCGCCAACGCAGTTACCGCCGGCGACGTTGCCTCCCTGAGCAGAGCAACGGGACACCGTTCCCCTTCGCAAGTATCCAACCAGAGAGCCGACGTTAACGCCTGTTCCTACATTAACATTGGGATCAATCAAATCTACATCCTTAATCTCTGTGTTATCTCCATCAACGTAGCCGAAGAGGCCGACAAAATTCACATTTTCTGAGCTATAAGTAAAGTTATGAATCTTGCGTCCATTGCCGTCAAAAGTTCCTCTAAAAGCACTGCCGAAATAGGTTCCGATGAGGTTGAATTGCGTATCGGTATAGCAGCCGAGGTCGATATCTGCCATGAGTTTGAAGTGCTTGTACATGTCCCCGGGATTTAGTCCGATTGTATTCAACTGCTCAGCAGTATAAATCAGGAAAGGGTCAGACGCCGTGCCGCTGCCGCCACCATATTCTTCGGCCACGGGCGGCATGGCTCCCTGTAAACCGGGGGCGTGTACGGTTGCGGTATGTTCCGGATCTTCGAAGACTACTCCTGTTGTGCCTGCCATACAAACATTTGCTTCAACAGTTATGTTACAGGCGGCGGAAATAGTAAAAGTAAATAGAACGCCTGTAGGAGGCGGAGCATTAGGCGAATTGGGCCCGATAGGAGCATACAATGATGCCATCTCGATGGTCATCCCAGTTCTACCAAGTCCACCGATTGCACAGAGACCGCTGGCAACCGGTGTACCAAAATCTACCACCTCTCCCCAGGCATTGATTTCAATTGAAGCAGGATAAACCCAGTAATGAGGACTAAAGTTTCCTATTGAAGTAATTCTGCCGTTGCTGACCCTGATATTGAGAGCAAAGACCCTTATCCGGACCGGTTCTTCAGAGAAGTCGTAGCTGAACTCGATTACGCCGTTGCCGAGGTCTGTACAGTTAATATAGACTGCGGCCATTGCCTGTGAAGGTATCAGAATTACCGCCAAAACCAACGAAGTGTAAATTAACGACTTTCTCATTTTTTTCCCTCGTTAAATTAAACTAAAATTATAATACCGCGCATGAAGTTGATCTGCAAGTAAAAAATGTTGCTGAAGGTAAAGATTTTCTATGCAGGTTTCAGGAATTTAGCGATTTGGGTGATGGTTTTTTGTGTTGCGCCCTGGTTTTTTTTGATTACCTGGCGGCCGTTTTTGGCGATTTTTTGGGCGAGATCTGTGTCAGTGAGGCATTTTTGCATTGTTTGGAGCAGGTCCTGTTCGTCTTTGACCATAACGGCACCCTCATCTTTTAAAAGGGCATCGACGGTTTGTCTGAAGTTGAAGGCATGTGGGCCGAATATGGTGGGTTTGCCGAGGGCGGCTGCTTCCATCATATCGGAGCCGCCCATGGGAACGAGGGAGCGGCCGACGAAGATAATAGCTGCGAGCGAATAGAATTTTCGCAGATCGCCCATTGTGTCGCCAAGAATTACGGGTGTTTTATCAGAACTTTTGTCGTCTGTATTTTTGAAATCGCTGTAGCGGACGAACTCGAAGCCTACATCTTTAATAAGCTGAGCGACTTCGTCAAACCTTTCCGGTTTTCTGGGTACTATTGCCAGCCGAAGGTCTTTGAATTGCTGCCGGGCGGTTAAATTTTTAAAGACATCGAGAAGTATTGTTTCCTCGCCCGGACCTGTTGCGCCTGCAACCCATAATCTTTCATCTGTGATATTAAGCTGGACTGCGAGGGTATCTGCACCGTCGACTTTATCTGTTATTTGCGCTGTATCGTATTTTAGTGAGCCGGTGACGATTACATTGTCTTCAGGTGTGCCTATAGTAATAAAGCGCTGAGCATATTCCTCCGTCTGGGCGAGAATGAGGGTTACTTTTCTGTATATTATTTTAGAAATCAGCTTTAGTTGTTCGTATCGGGCAAAAGCTTTATCACTTATTCGGCCGTTGACTACAACGACGGGGACATCAGACTGGTTTGCAAAGTGAACGAAATTGGGCCAGACTTCCTGTTCCATCAGCAGACAGATTGCGGGGCGAATGTTACGAAAGGCCCGACTCATTATCCAGGAGAAATCAAAGGGAAAGTAGAACACTTTGAAATTTTCGCCAAATATGTTGGTTGCGCGGGCAAAGCCGGTGTCGGTTGTGGTGCTGATAACGATTTCGAAATCAGTAAAAGTCTTTTTAAGCCGCTGGTTCCAGCCGGTCAGGTAGCGTTTGTGTCTGACGGCCCGATATATGACGATGGGGCTGTAGCCTATTGCCGCAAGCAAATATATGAAGTCAATTAGAATTCTCATTGACAATCTCTACAAAGTAATTGACCAATAATATTGATAAACCTCGGATATGTCAAATAAATGCCTGCTTTGTGAACGGAGAAACCGGAAGTTGATTAAGGAGCTAACTGCTGGCCCCAGTATTTGCCAAGTATGGCGAAGTCGAAGAGGTTGATTGTTGCGTCGCTGACCATATCGGCCTTTGAATTCCAGTTTAGAGAGGTCGGCGTGGCCAGGTATGCCTTTGCGAAATCGGCCAGGTCCGGATAATCGACCTTGCCGTCACCACCGAGGGGCGCAATGTCGGCGGGGATGTGATATGGTATTTGCTCGAACTCGATGTAAGGAGGTGTATATAAGTCAAATCCCATTCCATTGAGAACGAAGTTGTACTCGGCGAAAAGATTCATGCCGATTATGCCGTTCAGAAAGTCTCCTTCAGGCGAGGGAACATTAAGAATGACAACAGGTACGTTGGTAAAGCTTAGCCATTCGCCGATGGCCGGGATTTGAATGGAATCAAGGTAAAAACCATCAACAACCGTGATTGCGCCGGTGACATCTATAATCTCGACTTCGAAATCCGGTTCTTTAGAATAAAGGTTCAGACGGCTTGCTACAGTTGTACCGAGGACTGTAACCTGAGCACCGGTGTCGTACATGAATTTGTCTTGTGCGATGGCTGTGTTGTTGCCGTCGACAAGGTCCACTTCGGGGAAAAAGAACAGGCTTTGCATCAAATCGCCCATTATCAATGAAGGGTACAGTGGTACGAATAACAGGGTCTCCAGGTCGATGATAGGAAAGTAGGAGACAGTGCTGCCGGGGGGGCGTAATTCAATAGAAACTCTGTTGGAGTAGGTTGGTATGCATGGATCGTCCCATGGATAGAAAGATATATGTGGACTGGTGAAATCCTGACCGTTGTGTGTAACTGTTACTTGCTGGTCGACCTGGAAATGAGCGGCGTAATATACCGCCATGGGTGAGCCGATGGCGGTAGGCAGATCGGGCGCGCCGTACGCCGGAACCAGACCGAGGAGGATGGAAGTGTTCCATTCACCGACCATTGAGGACATGTCGAGTATTCCATTGGGGTCGTATGGATAAGGATCGATGGCGTCAATTCCGTCGATGAACACTCCAAGAGGGTGGCTTACGTTGGCCTCGACTGAACCGGTTGCTCCTGCAAGTGTCGTTGTGTAGGGGCCTTCAAGTTCGGCATCGAATGCACCTGCTCGGTCGGCGTGAGTGTTGCCCATTATGTTAGCACCGGCACCGGTGTCATAGAGACCGATGGCGAAGTCAAGCTGAGGATAAGTCGTGAGATAGTTGCCTACAAGGTAAGGGCAGGCATGGGCATCCCAATCCATATCGTCGGAACGTGCATCGGTAAGCGAGACGGCGATCCAGGGCACGAAGCCATCTATAGGAGGTGAATCGATGACGTTTGCGTAAACGGGTGCCATGGATTCCCGGGCCAATGGTGTGATCTTGGAGGTTGCTTCGGCCGAGAGAATCTTTTTTCGTACACGTTTTGGCTGGTGGTCGGCCCGTTTACTGAGTCGAGGGGGCGATTTGTCCTGAGGATGGATGATGGCCTTGATGCGGGAGCCGCCTGTCATACGCAAATCGACCTCCTGCCGTTTCCAGTTGGTCCGGTCAGTGCCGGCAGCAGCAGTCCGGCATATAGCAGCAAGGAGCAGTAGAAATAATGCTGTTTTAAGATGCAAAAAGCCGTTATTCTTTAACATTCGATGTTCACCCTTTCTATCCAGGTCTTATATTATTATAACATATTGAGTTCAAATCCGTTCGGGAAAAATGCCAATAAAACCTTAAAAACCGGCTAATACAGTCGGTTATGTCCTTGACTTGTAAGTTTTTTTGGCGTAGAAATGTGGTAAATTAGTACATTTTTTCGTCCCCGTAGCTCAATTGGATAGAGCGTTGGCCTCCGGAGCCAGAGGTTGTGCGTTCGAGTCGCACCGGGGATAATTCAGCAAGTTACTTGCAAAAATGAATTTACGACACTTCACATTTTTTCTTTTAACAAGCAATCAAAAAAATGATACTATGTTGATACGGGAAAATCATCACTGCCATTTACTCATTGAGTCATCTAAAAAGAAATGCTCGTATCAAAAGTCTTATAAGTTGCTTTGCAACGGACAACTTTTATAAAATCCTGGACGAGATCAACCAGATATCGATTGTGATATTGGTTGAATCCATCAATAACCCAGCTATATTACATTACCTTCTCAGCGAGCCTGCAAAACATTTTTCAAGAAAATACGTACAAGAAGATAAAACCTTTATAGTATTAGCAGCTTTGTTTCTCTCTTTGGAAAGGCCTCCGACCAATACGATGATAAATCCCTATTACTAAAGGCTTAGAGCAACCTAAATAGTTCATACCATCCTGACATATGTCAGTATATTGAATCCGTTTTATTTGAAAATTGTGTCCACGGCCTAATAATTTATATTTATTCGGACTCGATTGACGCAAAATCAGCATTTGTAGTGACAAAATAGTGTCGAGGTTTTTGCGAAGACTTCAGGTGTTTTGCAATTGAAGGTGTGGTTACCATCGATCACTCGAGTTAGGATCAATCAGCGAACAGGTCTCTACTGAAAGTGGCTGTGGCCAAAACGCCTTCTGCATGTGAGGTTCCGGCCATACCCATGGATCTTCCGTTGGGACCATTGCACCAACCGAAATCATCAAAAGACAAATTCCCTTAGCTCTACCCACCTGCTACCCGCATAATAGTAGCAGGTTACTTTACCATGCGTTTTTACCATTCGCAGAGAAAAAGGTGGTTTCAGATAGACGGCCGGGCCGCCATGGAATGATTGGGTCACATCGGTGAGGCGAAACCTAATCCGCAACACATAGATATCTTCCAAATAATTACGCATGACAGAAAGCTACAAATGTACATAGCTTCTAAAGTATTATGGTCTAACGGCCGTGCCGTCTGGCCGCCGGATCGGACCCCAGTAGCCCGGATGTATCGGCAGGGTAAACCTGGCCGCCGCTTTCTCGTCGATATCCACGCCGAATCCCGGTGCCTCGTTGACGAACATGTACCCTTTTTCAACTTTAGGACAACCCGAGAAAACCTCACGTACCCTGTCACTAAAGCGGACGCTCTCCTGAATACCGAAATTCCATATGGCCAAATCAAGATGGGCGTTTGCCGCGTGACCCACAGGAGAGACGTCGCCCGGGCCGTGCCAAGCGCTGCGAACGTTGAACCATTCCGCCAGTGCGGCAATCTTGCGGGCCACACTCAACCCGCCGACCTGTGAGATATGCACCCGGATAAAGTCAATCAGTCTCTCGCTTATCAGCCCGACCCATTCATGAGGATTGTTAAACAGCTCACCCATAGCAATCGGCACGCTCGTCTGCTGACGCAGCATACGGAAATAGCCGTTATCTTCCGGGGCGAAGGGATCCTCGATGAAGAATGGACGATATCGCTCAAGCTGCTTGATCATATTAATTGCCTC
>SMTZ1_10002900_pt1 | contig 24488 bp, 15 predicted proteins | sample DeeMarSWOR136_30_FD_25667 | JGI IMG/M metagenome (IMG submission 25667) | reverse complement strand
CAGAGGAATCAGCGGAACGAGATTAAGATAACTCAGTATCAGCGAGAATCCCCCGAACATCTTCAACACTCGGACGTCGGTTGCGATACCTGCAAGCACACAAAGTGCCCCGATTACCATGCCGAATGCCGGGCCTAAAAGATAAACTATAACCTTTTGTAAAGCAGTGGCCTCTTTCTCTCTACCCAAGGTCGCCGCACCAAGAAATGGAAGAAATACCACCTGCACGTCCTTATACTTGAATAAACGCATTCCGAGAACGTGCCCTCCTTCATGAACCGCCACTGCCGCGATAAGAATAAGTACAAAGCCAAATGAAAAAGAAAATCCGAAAGCAATCGTAAATAACAGCAGACTGACAAGCAGCACGGCCAGTTTCCCCGCATACCCCGTCTTTTTACCCTTGACCATATCACGTATCTTTGAGAAAGCTTCGACCTCAACTTCTACAGGTATCTCGATGCCGGCTAAGCTGTGTGATTTCGATAGTTGGCGTCTTTTGCCTTGTAAGGCTTTGAGCTTTCTTTGACCCTTGACGAACTTGTATACATGACGAAGGGTTGGAATCAAACGTAATTGGTAGTAATTCTCGTCCGTTTTCCTGATAAAGCCCTTGGATTCAAGATGGTCAATATAGTCATCTGCGTTTTTCTTATCAAATAATACGTAATCGGTCGGCTCCATAACAATCCGTACCTTCTCTTGCATATTCGCTAATTGGTTGAGGTGGGCCTGAAACTGCTTCTCCAAAGTCTCGACGTAAGCATCGATCAAGGTGCAGTTTGGAATCTCCCCGATAATGTCTTGGGCCATACCGTTCACGGTAATTAATTTGTGGTCGTCTGAGAAAAGAGAAAGAAACTCAATCTTGGCAGGTGAATTTTGATCGGGGATTGGAGATACACTTACGTTTGCGTAACATGTCTCGGCAGAATTAAAATAGACCAGGTTCCATCTTCTCGAATGTTCGGAAACGACAGGTTCGTCGAATATCTGCGAATGAGAGAAATGAAAGTCCAAATCCGCTAACTCTTTTTCATACGTGTCGAACAACTCTCTCAAATAGCAGGGGACCTAGATTGCATATCTAAGAAGTTCCATCGTAACCTTGCCTTTCTCGCTTACCAAATTGGACTATAGCTCTGCAAATAGCTTTCAAATATGACCTGGCCGGCCATATATCCGGGGCTTTCAACGGTGAAGACATTATAAGTGTAGAACTGGAAATTATAAACATAATTTTAGTGCATTGAAGTTAGACACCGCGACAATCCCAATTATCATTAATCAATAATCCCTAATCATTTATACGGCCTGCCACTCCATTTTTGCTTATAAAAACCGCGACCTTTCTCTTCGCTTCAATATCGTTTATTCTGTCGTAGCCCCTGGCGAAGCAGGAACAAACCCAATTTCAAAGCCGAAAATGCTGCAGTATTTGGCGGTTTGCCTTTATACTTGAAATTATGATTAGTAATTCTTATATTTCGTTCTTAATATCCGTTTTTTACTCTTATTTGCCTTCACGGAATCAAAAAATGGCCTTACGTTTAACAAAATTTCAAAAGCAATTATGTAACGTCCTACAGGAGGACCTGCCGATTTGCTGGCAGCCGTTCGACGATTTGGCAAAATATCTGGAGACTGATGAAAAAACCCTCCTTCAGCAAATCGCCGAGCTAAAGAAAATGGGCGTTGTCCGTCGCTTTCGTGCCTTGGTAAATTACCGGGCGCTCGGCATAATGAGCACCCTTGTTGCCGCCCACGTCCCGGCTGACAGCCTACAGGCCGTTGTCGAGGCCGTTAACGCCTTGGAAACCGTCTCCCATAACTACCTACGGCAGCACCACTACAATATGTGGTTTACACTCCAGGCCCCCAGCACCCAGAAAATAGACCTTGTTCTCGCGGACCTGTCCGGCCGATTCGGCATCGATTTTCACAGCCTACCCGTAGAGCGCTTTTTCAAGCTTGATGTCCGCTTTGACGCTCTGGACGAAACCTCCGCCGCTGCTGAATTCCTGCAGAATGTCAGTCAGCGCTCTACTTACGAAACGGTCGAGTTAGACGAATATCAAAAGCGGATTTTTTCCGGCTTGCAGGAGGAACTTCGACTGACCTCTGAACCGTTCGCCTTCATGTGCGGCGGCGACCTTGGTCGTGAAGATGTCTTAAGGATTATAAACGAACTCATTGATCTCGGCGTCGTCCGGAGGATAGCCGCCGTTGTCAACCATCGAAAGCTCGGATTCACCGCCAACGTTATGTTCGCCGCCGAGGTGCCGCAGGAACAAATCGTCGAGGCCGGCGAAAAGCTTGCCCGCTTCGGAATAGTCAGCCACTGTTACGAGAGGAGGACCTTTGAAGGCTGGCCGTATAATCTTTTCGCGATGATGCACGGCCGGAGCATGGGAGAAATTCAGCACGCAATAAACAGATTCACCGAATCCGAAAAAATAGAGTCGTTCGAGCTATTGCCGACCGCAAAGGAGCTAAAAAAGCAGCCCCTAAAACATCACTTTTGATGATTGGGCCAGCTGTGGAAAGGAGAAAAAACAGCAAAAGGCACAACTGATTTAATCACACAGAGATTATCTAAACAACGCGGCTTTTCTACCGCCGCCGACGCAGCAGGAAAAGTCCGCCAAGACCTATTAAAGCAATCGTCATCGGCTCAGGTACGAGAGTAACTTCACCTATGAAACCAGATCCACCGGCGGCCTCATCGAACCACCAAGCCACAACAGTGTCTCCGTCTACACCGGTAACAATCAGATATGTACCATCAACAATCGGATAGACGCTTGATGTTGAGCTATACAACAGCCAAAGTTCCTCCCAGGGAGGTGGATAGGGAGAGGGGAAGGGCTCAACAGTAGGCGGCGGTTCCCCGCTGAGGTCAGGAGCATCCGGACCAAGCTCGACATCTATACCCTCATAGCTGTCGAGGAGAACGAGCACATCCATGTCAAGGTAGCCACTGATCTCTGCGCTTGGTACTGTTGGATCGGCGGTGAGACTTAGCTGAACCGCATTTGCTGAAGAAGCCATGCAAAGAACTGAAAGCGTAAAGAGCAGTTTTTTCATATCCTTCTCCTTAACCAATGATGTTTAATTTCTCCGAAGTAGGAATATATATAATACAATCTACCACTTCGTCAGTTTGCTGTCAATAAAATTATCGGACGAAGAGAACTTTTTTCAAGCTGTGAGGGCCTAAAATCCATAAATTCTTTCATATCAGGAAGATATGTTCGCGCAGAATCCTCGCTCCACCTTCTTTATCAAGCGATTTTGGCCTTTTTATTGGCTGACTTTGTGCGAATCAAAAACGACGTCTCAGACGGCTGTTAGGTTCTGGAATTCGATCCCGACTTTTTTGAGTGCGTATCCGACCTCGCGGAGATAATCGCCGTAACAAATCATCCAGTGGAAGCCCTGCATATCCTCAAGGACTTTGCGCCAATCTCCATCAATCTCAATATCAATCTGCGAGCGGCAAATGTCGAAGAAGGGATGGTCAATAATTTTCGCTCTAAAACCTATCCACTTCTTCGAGGTGAAACTCGGGATAAGATTTGTGATGACCTGGCCTTTGCGCATATTGACTTTAGGAGCGGCACCGTAATCCGACTCGAAGTGGGTGTGAACTTCAGTTGGCTCGAAATCCTTGCCGTTCATTCTCCTCGGAGCGGTGCAGTGTGCGCAGGTGACTACTCCGTCATGAGGATGTGTCGGGTCCTGCAGAAAAGACGGCTTGCCGGAGATGTATCGAAGCAAAATACCCGAAGGAATCACAACGAAATCGGATTCGCAAAATGCCATCAATCCCTCATCATTGATAAGACTCAAAGGCATGCAGGCTGTTGTCTGGGACATCGGGATGATTGTCCCCATGCAGCCGTGAACAGTGATGGCCGGTGCATCTGCTTTCTCCATAAGCCCCTTGAAGACCCTGTTGAGCAGGAAGGCGTTAACCAGGAACTTCCTGTCGCAGTGCAGCGACACGCCTTTGTCGGCAAGGTATTCTTTCGTCTCTTTCTCAGCTTGTGCGACGGCTTTTTTATCTGCCAAAAGCTTTTTAATCATCGGCTCCAGCTCTTTATATTCGACGGGCCTTATATCGAGTTTCCAGATTTCGCGCGCGGTCTTGGGTCCGTGCTGGTGGCCTACACCCCATCCACCCGGCCCGCCGATAGCGACGATTCTGGTACCCAAGGTATTTTTGAGCCCATAAAGTGCTCGCAGCCGCCATAAGATCTCGCCATAGTCATCTACGACAATATCCCAGACGTCCATATCCGGCTGCTGGTATTCGTCCGTTGCCCGGCGTAGAAAGTGAGGGTGCGCGATTTCGTACCATAGATATACCGGGCCGGAATCGTGCCTCAGGAACATCACGGTAGGTTTCTTGGAAGCGGCAATGGTGTCGAGCCAGCCTCGAGCGCCTTTTGCTGCATAGACCAGCATCACGTCACAGTCGCTTTCTTTGACAGCGGCAGCCTGCTCGTTACTGCTCACGCGTGCCAGCGGCTGCACTTCCACCGGAAAGTCCGCCGACGAAGACAGCTTCTTTAGCTCCTGCTCAATCTGTTTGGCTTCTTTGTCCACATCGCTTTGAGTGTGCAGTCCGCCCCAGGGTCGCCAGCTCCAGGCTTCGCGTCTTTGTTGGAGCGAGTAGACCAGGGCCGGTTTGACTCGCAGCGTCGAGCCGATGCGAAGACCCATCCCGGCTATGGGCTTCCTCAAAGCCGCATCCGCCTGCCGTGAAGAAAGTGCCATTGCTCCCACGCCCGCGGCGCCCAGACCCATCAAAAAGTCCCGCCGGGACATACCGAAGAACGTCTTTTCATCGATGTTCGGCACGCCGTGAGAGCAGCAGCGATGAGAACCGCCTTTTACTTGGTCCGAATGATTTGATTTTTCACCCTTATGTTGTCCCATGATTAACCCCTTTCCTTTATATAGAACTGTTCTTTCCAGAGTAAAATAATTACCGGTTATAAATTGTCCTCCGGCAGTGACCTCGGGGCCACATCGTGCATGAGTTCGCAAAATGCGGTTCCCGAGAAGTCATCAAACCGGCAAAAAGTCTACCATATTATCAAAGTCAAGTCGAGAAAATTCGGTGATAAATATTTGGGGCAGTCTTACTCAGGTAAACCGTGACAAATGAGAGGTATTCTGCCGGAAAGAGCGAGGAGGATTAAAATTTTGAGGTTGAAAATGTAAAAACAAAGCTCAAAAAGGGGGAATCTTCGCTCTGTTTGTTGCTTTTTGGTTTGACAGAGGTGCTGTAAAATGATAGTATGCTTTTAAGCTACTCAGAGATAGTCTCTTTGCTGTTTTGCGAGCGTGGGCCGCGTGTTTTGGTGAAAATCGGCTCAAAAATGAAATATGGTGGCTGGAGGACAGTAGGAATGAATGGGAAGAGGATTTCAAGCCTATGGGCAAAATTCACTTTACTTATAGTTGCAGCTGTTTGCTTGCTTTTTATTGCTCAATCGGCATATTCGGCGCAGCAGACAGGCAGGATTGTCGGTTGGGGCAGGCAGGTGGTCGGGGTCGATCTGGACGGGGGATTTATCGCCGTCGCTGCCAGCATGGGACCCGGTGGGGGCCATAGTCTGGGACTGAAAGAAGACGGCTCAATCGTAGCATGGGGATGGAACGACTCTGGCCAGTGCAATATCCCTTCGCCCAATGCCGATTTCGTCGCCGTCGCCGCAGGAGGGTACCACAGTCTGGGTCTGAGAAAAGACGGCTCCATTGCCGTCTGGGGAGACAACGAATGGGAGCAGTGCAATATCCCTTCGCCAAATGCTGATTTTATCGCCATCGCCACGGGATGTGCCCATAGTTTGGGCCTGAAAGAAGACGGCTCTATCGTTGGCTGGGGACACAACGCCTCTGGCAAGTGCAATGTCCCTTCGCCTAATGCCGATTTTATCGCCGTCGCTGCCGGATATTTCCACAGTCTGGGCCTGAAAAAAGACGGCTCCATCGTCGCCTGGGGATACAATAGCTGGGGCCAGTGCGACATCCCTTTGCCCAATGCCGATTTTATCGCCGTCGCCGCCGGAGGGCAGCACAGTCTGGGCCTGAAAAAAGACGGCTCTATCGTCGCCTGGGGACTAAACGCCTATGGCCTGATCGTTGTCCCTTCGCCTAATGCCGATTTTATCGCTGTCGACGCAGGATATCGCAATAGTATGGCCTTGAAAAAAGACGGCTCCGTCGCCGCTTGGGGATGGAACGAATATGGCCAGTGCAATGTCCCTTCGCCAAATGCTGATTTTATCGCCGTCTCAACCGGAGGTCGACACAGTCTGGGCCTCAAAGTTGACGGCTCAATCGCCACATGGGGAGACAACCGCTATGGCCAGTGCAATAGCCCTTCACCCAATGCCGATTTTATCGCCGTCGCTGCAGGATTGTGGCACAGTCTAGGCCTCAAAGTTGACGACTCCATCGCCGCATGGGGATACAACGACTATGGCCAGTATAATATCCCTTCGCCCAATGCCGATTTTATCGCCGTCGACGCAGGAGGGTACCACAGTCTGGGCCTCATAGAAGACAACTCCATCTCTGCCTGGGGAGTAAACAGCTCTGGCCAGTGCAATATCCCTTCGCCCAACGCCGATTTTATCGCCGTCGCCGCAGGATATGACCACAGTCTGGGCCTCAAAGTTGACGGCTCCATCGCCGCCTGGGGAAACAATAGCAAGGGCCAGTGCGATATCCCTTCGCCCAATGCCGATTTTATCGCCGTCGCCGCTGGCGGGGGACCAACACCCCCACCTCCGCCACCTCCACCCAGCGTGGGTCCATCCGTCGAGGGTTCATCCCGCGGGGGCCATAGTCTGGGCCTCAAAGTTGACGGCTCCATCGCTGCCTGGGGACGAAATGACTTGGGCCAATGCGACATCCCTTCGCCCAATGCCGATTTTATCGCCGTCGCCGCTGGAGAGCTGCATAGTCTGGGCCTCAAACTTGACGGCTCCATCGCCGCTTGGGGATGGAACTACTTTGGCCAGTGCAATATCCCTTCGCCAAATGCCGATTTTATCGCCGTCACCGCCGGAGGGCTGCACAGTCTAGGCCTCAAAGTTGACGGCTCCATCGTCGCCTGGGGACGGAACAAATATGGCCAGTGCAATATCCCTTCGCCCAATGCCGATTTTATCGCCGTCGCCGCTGGAAAGTACCACAGTCTCGGCCTCAGGTCTGTGCCACCAATAGAAGCTGACTGTTGAGGATGTGGACTCAAATATTTTAGGCCGGATTGATTCGCTCGGCATCGAAGCAGACTATATGGATGTATTTGTTGATGAGGATGGGCTGGTCAGGGTTGATATGGCTTTTGACCGTGCTGCTTTGTGTGAACGGCTGACTGAGAGTGGATTTGTTGAGATAACAGTTAGAGGTTTTCTTACAAACGGCCATTCCTTTTATGGTACAGAGACCATAAAAGTAAGATAGAGATATAATGTATAAGCTACATATAGGAGATTTATCCTTCGCAAAAGATGTGACGGAGGAGGGGAACATTAGAAAGAGTGGGACGGGGATTTCAAGCCTTTGGGTGAAATCACTGTATTGGTTTTTGTAGTCCTGGCAGTCGAAACTCAACCATGTTGTCCCAATGGGGTAGAGAAAATTCTACGGCGACAAAGATTTGGAGTAACTGGTTCCCTCTATAATCGTATAAACGCAAAGAGAAGGGGCTGTGAGCATTCCTGTCCACAGCCCTTTGCGGTCATATTTGATTATTGTGCTATTACGAAGACTACTGCGCCGGCTTTAAGAAATCACTCTATGTCGAGGCAAACATAATGATTATGCCCATCAGTGGTACAGTAGCCTGCGAACGAGTCCGTTAATCAGGGCCGCAGTCCTCCGGACAGTTGATAGAGTCCTCGCCCGGCTCGCAAAGTCCATTCCCACAGACTGGTGGGCAGTCTTCCGGACACGTAATGGAGTCTTCGCCCGGCTCACAGAGTCCGTTTCCACAGATTGGCGGGCAATCTTCCGGACAGTTGATAGAGTCTTCGCCCGGCTCGCAAAGTCCATTTCCACAGACCGGCGGGCAATCTTCGGGACAGTTAATGGAGTCTTCGCCCGGCTCGCAAAGTCCATTTCCACAGATTGGCGGGCAGTCTTCCGGACAGTTGATAGAGTCTTCGCCCGGCTCGCAAAGTCCGTTTCCACAGACCGACATGCAATCTTCGGGACAGTTAATGGAGTCTTCACCAGGCTCGCAGAGTCCGTTTCCACAAACCGGTACGCAGTCTTCCGGACAGTTGCACACATCTTCGCCCGGCCCGCATATCCCGTCTCCGCAGCTTGTGCACACGAAGACGCCGACCATTGGAATACACATACCATCTTCGATGAAGTATTTGGCTAATTCTACTAAGCCGGGGCAGCATTCAGGGCCACCCGGTACGACAGGGCCTTCTCCACCCTCCGGTATGCAGCAGTCTTCATCTATGAGTCCATCGCAGTCATTGTCCAGCCCATCGTAGACCTCAGGTGCGTATGGATGAATCTCGCGGTTCATATCGTCGCAATCTAATTCCGGGTATGTACAAAGAGCGTTTGCAGGATTTCCGTAACCATCTCCATCCATATCTAAGCAAATTCCTTCGAAGTCGAAGCCCGTATAGGAAAGCCAGCTTGCTGCAACTAGGGCCACGTCTCTAAAGTCTACATCGAGGTCTCCATCCAAATCGCCCACAGGCGAGGCCGGGGTAAAGTAGGTGTCCTCATACAGGCCGAGGTATGTTATCTGTCCAACTTCTCTATCGCCAAGAAGTGGATGCGTCATATAGCCGGTCTTTCCTTCCAGCAGGTCTGAGCCGAGAAGAGCCCCCATCGGCGGTTCCTCCGCGCAGGGTCCGTATGGAACGAGCACCTCAACATTCTCGTAATAGATGACCGTGCCCCCTTCGACAAAGAGCTGCAATGTGGGAAGGTTTGTAATGTAGAAGATACCGTATTCTTCTTTGGGGATGAAACCGGCTTTGTAAAGGTAATTCAAGGTTAACGGCTCATCATTTAAGTCGATAGTGTCTTCGAGTGTCAGGCCCGCGGCAAGAGCGGTATTCATTGCCAGTATAGTATAAGGACTGCCGAGCCCTATAAAACAGTCGCCCTCCGGGCCAACTGGTGTGTCATCAAAACGGCCCGGGAAGGACCTGCGGGGCTGGCCGTCGGAAATTGGAGGTTTACTTGCCGGTGGCGCGTTCGGCGACGCCGGTACATTGGTTTCCTTGTTGTTGAACGTGGTTATTCTCCTGGGCAGGTACTTTATGGTGATTTTAACGGCCCTCATCCAGTCTTCGCCGAGCAGATTAGAACCTGTTGCACATGGATCGTTCGGGTCTATATCGACGGTAACGGGTATGTTGACGTCAATGGTATTGTTTGCATCGTCGGTGACCGATATGGTGATGGGTTTTGTCACGCCGTAAGGCTTTCGTGTACAGTCAGCCAGGTGATATGTCTCGGTCTTTATCTTATTTGGGTCGTTGGGGTCTTTCTCGAACTTGTTTGGGTCAGGTACGCCATTGGCATCAATCAGTCCCAGTTTCTTGGCGGTTTTCCTGTCTACCTCGGTAGGGTGGCTGGGATTGTTGGGGTCATTTTCCCAGCCGTCGGTGGCTCCGGAATCCTCCGTAGCCCTGACCCTGACTGTTTTGCCTCCGGTTTTGACCGTCGCGGTCCTCCTGCCGGCGAAAACCATCGAACTTAAGAACGCCAGTGTCAGGGCCAGAAGCCATAAACATAAGGGATTGCTGTAGTTAACGGTCGCCAATCTTTTCATTAACCTGCTATTCATTTTTTCAACCTCCAATCATATTAGTGTTGTTGGATACTAAAGAGAGTCGGCCAAATCAAAAGGCCCCTTTAAGGCGGTGTATTCTTTTTTCGTGGGGAAATCTGGGATGTGAAAAAAGACCACTATTTGTACTCCTTGGCAGATTTAAAGTATATACCCATTTTCTACCAGCTTGTTGAATGAAAGTCAAGGAAATTATGTGCAGAGTAAAAGGGCTGTGAGCCTTCCGACTCACAGCCCTTTGTCGTCGTATGAGCTGCCGTTGTTAATTTACGGCCCGCTTGTCAGCCACTTGTTGGCAAAGTAGGCCAGGTCCTTGGCATTAACTAATTTGTCGGCGTTGTAGTCTACCAGAGTCGGCAGCGGTGTTGTCGCTGTCCCCGGCGGCGACCAGGTAGTTTCGTTCTTGTTGGGGGATTTGTCGCGAGCCTTAACCTGATATACGTACCCCGTGTTCGGGTCGAGACCGCTGTCCGTGTAGCCGGAGCTGTCCTGCCAGCCGCTGTCATCGCCACCGGCGTTGCCGGTCAGTTCATCAAAGTAGTATTCGACACCGTTTTCATCAGTCAGTGTTTTCGCGGTCATGGTTATTACAGTTGGAGAAACGCCCAGCGGCGGCACATCCCAGTCTATCGGGCCGGGGCCGGGTGGTTCGGTGTCATTAGGATCCGGGTCGGGCATAACTGTTGTCAACTCGAACGCCAGGTCCCACGAGTGTTCCGGGTCAGGCCAGAACACGGGATCTCCGGCCTGCCATTGAGAACCTATCTTCAAGGCCGGCGGCCACACAGTACCATCAGGATGTAACGCTTGTATTATACGCACGGCGTCGTCCTCGAAGTGCCATGGCCGGGTCTTCCACCCCCACGGGTGGAAGTTGGGATCGTCGTAGACATTTGGATCATAGATAGCAGCGATGCTCAGCCAGTAGATGGTATTTGGTTCATCCGGTTCTTGGTAGAACCATTCGTCCTCGGACAAAAGCTGGTTGAACTGGAAACAGCTTTCAGTGTAATGCTCAGGATCCATCTGGTCGGGATGTTCGTCATATCCGAAGAAATTCCACACCCAATTATCACAGAAGTTTTCCCAGAGCAGCGTGCCCGGGTGGCTGAAGTCCGTGTCCGCGCCGGCCTTTACGTTCGTCCATATACCGATATGGAATGCTCGCGGCAGTATCGGGGGTGGATAAGGCTGGTTCCAGCCGAGAAAAGAGCCCCACCAGTGAATGTCCGTGACGGGCCGGTCGTCCTTGCACAGCCAGTCATCAGCCATTATAGGGGGATTTTTATAGTTCGATATCTCATCCCAACCGAGGATTCTCTGTGGTATATCCCTGTCGATAACCTTGGGCGGCTGGCTCCACTTTATATGGTATTTGCCCATAGATTGTGGTACCGGCTGTGGAGGCTGGGTCGGCGGGTTGGGATTCGGCACCACAATCAGATAATTCCAGTAGTTCCATAAATGCCACGGTGCCGGCTGACCAGGAGGTGGAACATTGATACTTCCGGGAACCCACCGGCCGTTCTCATCGAAAATCATTATTGTAACCTTTTTCACGTCGAAGGCACGAGAACCCGCGAAGGAGTCAGCTTTTGGTGTTGTTGCGTTTACGCCGGCAATCGACGGGTTGACCGTTACCGGGGTCGGTGTGTTCCATTGTATGGTTTTCCCGGGACCGACGTTCCAGTACCATGCCTGCCGCTGATAGTTTTGGTCCTGAATTGCCAGTGATATCTGTGTAATCTGACCGGGCAGGCCAAAGGGACTAAGCTGCGGCGCGTACACCTGCACTTTTATTAATGACCGGCTTAAATCCGGGTCCTTATCATACACAAATTCCCATGCAGCGGCATAATCGCCTTCTTCCGGCGGCTCCGGTCCCCAGTACATCACAAGGCCGGCGTCTTCCGGATAGTTAGAGTCTCCAGACGAACCACCGCCTTCGTAAACGTATAATTCCGGTACCAGATACGTGGTATCAGGATAGGGTTCGCCCTCTATAATATTCCCTGGCTCATGCCACAGCCCCATATACTCGTCCCACTCTTGGGGCAGGAGGGGGCGAACAAAAGACTGCTCCGATTCGGGGGGAGGATTCAATGCTTTTTCCCAATCCTCAAAGACGTCAATATTAAATTGGACAGTACCAAAAACCGGCCCGGCTGCCACAAGGCAAACCGCAAAAATACAAAAAATTGACAGTTTCACATTCGGTTTGCTCATAACGGAGTCCTCCTAAAGAAAATTAAAGATATGTTTTCCATCCAACCTCTCCTGCATTTTTTACCACGTGGATAAAACCTGACGTCGACTCATAAAAAACATTATCATCTTTTATCGTCAGATTGTGAGTTTAATCTTATTTATTTTAACGAATCTGTGGGATTTAAGTCAAGGAAATTATCGGAACTGCCGAGTTTTCTTAGCAGAAAAATCAACTGTAAGACCGATAAGCTCTTGTGTGTCAGGTAGATATGTTCGTGCTGTGTTTGGGTACACGTTTACGTTTTGTAAGTTTTTTTGGGGTCATAGACCTTTTGTGCTATCAATTCCAGGTCTTTGTCACTACCGGCCTTCAACGCTCGATAAAAACAGGATTGGTAGCCGACGTGACATTGGCCTGCATCGACGGTTACTTTGAGGATAATGCAGTCCTGGTCGCAATCCACGAGTATTTCTTCAACTTTTTGAAAATGGCCGCTTTCCTCGCCTTTCTTCCACAATTTCTTCCGTGACCTGCTGAAGTATGTAGCGCAGCCGGTTTTAATTGTCGCATCCAGTGCCGCTTTGTTCATGTAGGCGACCATCAAAACTTGGCCTGTCTTTGCATCCTGAGCGATGGCCGGTATCAGGCCGTTCTCATCGAATTTCGGGGTAAATTCCAAACCTTCTTCAATATTTTGGTTTGCAGCCAAATTCCTGCTCCATTGATTATTATTTTTGTTTTCGATATTCAGTTGCCAATTGGCAATTTACACGTTATTATCTGCAAAAACAAGTGTTTTATTGGGGATTAGAGTTTGCCTAACGACCGGGAACCAAAGAAATCCAGAAGTATATTTCTTTTCCTCCGTATTGCCGTCGTATCTTGCGGCATTATAGCCGGGATTTTTTGGATCTCGAGAGAGCAGAGATGGTGTAGGTTGTTGGAGATTTTCCGTCAAATGAATATCGGTATTTTTGCCGGTGTTCTCGGTATTTTCATCATCAGCCAGGTAATAGTGGGTTTTCGCTGGTGGCTGTTGCTCAGGAGTCAACACATTTTCTTGAATTTGTGGGCTGTTGTCAGGCTTTATTTTTTGGGGTGGTTTTACAATAATTTTATGCCCGGTTCCTTGGGTGGTGACCTGCTTCGTGCCTGGTATGTTACAAAGCACACCGATAAAAAGTTCGAAGCGGTCCTCAGTGTATTTGTTGACAGGGTAATCGGATTGTCCAGCACATTGGTCATTGCCGTTTTCTTCTACCTGCTCTTTTTACGTGGCAAAGGCTTTGAAAGACCTTCCAGCGACACTGACGGCTTTGTCAACTTTATTGCCCAATACAAATCCATCTTTTTCTGGGTGGCTGTCATTATTGCCGTAGTTTTGTGCGTTCTCCTGTTGCTCAAGAGGAGCCGCTCGATACTGCTAAAGGCCTGTTTGTACATCCGCCAGGCCGGCTTAAAATTAATTATTAAGTTCAGGGATGCAATTGTTATTTACTGCAAAAAGCCACTCACAATGCTTGCTGCATTTGTACTGACGGTTTTTTTACAGCTTTTTACAATCACCGGCTTTTGGCTTCTTGGTCAAAATCTCGGAATTGAAACCGGCGTCGTCTATTATTATGTCTTCTTCACACTGACTTGGGTATTGGGTGCGATTCCTATTAGTATCGCCGGAGTGGTAGTGGTGGAAGTTTTGCTTGTTTCCCTGTTTGTTGAGGTTGCCGGCGTTGCTGAGGAATCTGCTTCAGCCCTGGCGCTCTGTCAGCGGGCGGTATGGATGCTTGCGTCTTTGCCGGGGGCCGTAATACATTTGATAGGTGCACATCTGCCGGGGAACCCCAAAAACAGCCTTCAGGGCCGGAAATACTTTTTTGTTGACTCTAAAAGCCCCGTAGATTAAACTACGGCTTTCTGCTTAAGCTCTGTCTTTTCAGGGGCTTGCAGGTTGATAAAAGCAGGGAATTTGGTGTTGTAGATATGAGTCTTTCGAGGCGCTTTAGAAATTATTTTTTGCGTGGTCTGGCAGTATTATTACCGACCGTTCTGACCATCTGGATATTCGTTCTGGGCTACCAATTTATCCAGGCCAATCTCGGCAGCCACTTAAAAAAGGGTCTGGAATGGTTGATGGGAATAATTGCCCCCGCCTCCTTTATTGACAAATTGGACGAAAAGTGGTGGGAAGTTGCAAAATCTGCAGGAAGTTTTCTTATTGCTGTGCTTGCGGTGTGCTTAGTGGGTGCCTTGCTGGCCAGTGTCGTAGGCAGAAGCCTCTGGCGAATGATTGAAAACTTCATAATGAACACGCCGTTGTTAAGGAGGGTTTATCCTTATATAAAGCAAATCACCGATTTTGTGCTTACCCAGGAAGAGCAGAAAAAGATGTTCTCAAGGGTTGTCGCGGTTGAGTATCCCAGAAAGGGTATATGGTCGATTGGCTTTGTTACGGGATCCGGAATCCAGAAAGTCGTGGACAATGTCAAAAAGGAATTTCTAACTATTCTTATACCTACTTCACCAACGCCGTTTACCGGCTTTGTTATAATGGTGCCCAAGAAACAGACAATAGAGATGAATATGACGATTGAAGAAGCTCTTAGATTTACGGTAAGTGCCGGCGTTATAGCACCGGGTAGTGAGCGCATGGCCGCTTTGCCGAAGTCTGTGGCGGAAAAAATAAAAGAATGAGATGGATTTTATCCGAAATTTAGTTAAGGAGAACGATTTTGCTTTTTACTATTACCGGCAAACATATCGAAATAACGGAGGCTATTAGAAAACATGCAGAGGAAAAGACTTCCAAGCTTCCAAAGTACTACAATAGCATCAATCAGGTTGAGGTAGTTATCGACGGCAATCAAGGTAGTAATACCAGCGTAGAGATAATTGCAAGGGGTGAACACAGCAAGGTCTTTGTTGTTACCGAAACGGGTGACGATGCTTACAAGTGTATAGATTTGGCTGCTCACAAGCTTGAACGGCAGCTCAGAAGAAAAAAGAGCAAAGAACGAGACAACAAACACACAGTAGTGTAGAACAGAACATCAATACATCAGTGCATGCGCTCTGACAACATGCAAGGTTTTTGTATTTATGATTGTTGTTTTTGTTTTTGAGTTGGTCTGGTAGGCCGGCAAATGTGATGATTTTGGGCAGGATAAGATGGAATTTGCAGATTTTGTCTGTTTTAAGGCGTTGATTCCGGAGCTAAAAGCCACGGACCGCGACGATGCGATAGCGGAGCTTGTTTCGGCGCTTGACAAAGCCGGACATCTCGGGAAGGGTAACTGTGAAGAGATTACAAAGGCGGTGATTAAAAGGGAAAAAGAAGCAAGCACGGGAATGGGCAAAGGTATTGCTGTTCCCCATGTCAAACACCACGCGGTTAAGGATATAGTTGCTTCTATAGGATGCAGCAGCGGTGGCATTGATTTTGCCGCTCTTGACAAGCAGCCCGTTTATTCGGTGATACTTTTAATCAGCCCATTGGATAATCCCGATAAGCATCTTCAGACGATGGAGCATGTTTTCAAACATTTGCAGCAGGAGAGGTTTAGAAAGTTTCTCAGGCAGTCGAAGACGGCTGAACAGATCAAGTCTCTCTTGAGAGAGGCTGATGAAAATCCGCAGTTATAGTTATTATAAATTTATGGATGGGAGCCGGTGAGACCGGGCCTGAATATGCAGACAGAACAGGATTCACCGCAAAAGTTGGTTGTCGAAGCGTCGGTGGAGATTAAGAACGCCGATGGATTGCATATGCGCCCGGCTATGCAGTTCGTTGACATTGCAAATCAGTTTGACTGTGATATTAACGTCAGCAATGATGAAAATACCGTGGATGGAAAGAGTATAATGCAGATGAGTATGCTTGCCGCGACCTGTGGTACAAAACTGAAGATTAAAGCCGAAGGTGCTGATGCCAGAGAAGCAATCGATGCTTTGCGGGAGCTTGTCGTGGAAAAGCATTTCGATGAGCCGGTGCCAAAAAAGAAAAGCCGAAAAGATAAGGCAAAAGACCTGAAACAATAGTGAGATGGGCCGGAAGATGAAATGCGAATCTCGATATCCGAGTTTCGGATTTAAAATAAATAAGAGAAGTATGCAATGGAAATAAAAAAAGGTATCGCTGTTTCACCGGGCATTTCTATTGCCAGGTTGCTGATTATCGATTCCGAGGATTACCGAATTCCCCGACGTTCGATCACACCTTCCCAGCGGGCGGACGAGGTCCAGCGGGTAAGGAATGCCTTCAAAGATGCAATTGGCCAGTTGACTGAGCTTGCAGCGGCGCAGGATGATACCGGCACAAGTAAGATAAAAGATATTTTTGCCGTGCATTTAAGGTACCTGCACGACAGAAGCCTGCGAAAGAGGATAACGGATTTGGTCGATTCGAAGCTGGTAACAGCAGAGTACGCTGTTTCGGTAATCCTGCGAGAGATTGCATCACATTTTACAAAGCTAAAAGATGCTTACATAAGTGAGCGTGCGGCGGATATTTACGATATCGAGAGGCGATTGCTCAGGCAGCTTCTCGGAGGAAAGCGTGAAGACATTGAGCACCTGACAGAGGAGGTTGTAATTGTTGCACGCGAATTGAGTCCTACACAAACGGCCGGATTTAACAGGACATTTGTCAAGGGACTTGCAACGGATGCCGGCGGCAGAACCAGTCATACCGCTATTGTTGCCCGCTCTTTAGGCATCCCTGCGGTCGTGGCATTAGAGGACCTTACAGAGTGTGTCAGTGGGGGAGATACCGTCATTATAGATGGCAATCGTGGTATCGTAATTGTAAATCCCGATGAGGCGACAATCAGCCAGTACGAGGAATATTCTCAGGAATTTACACAGCTTGGGCATAGACTTGACGGTATAAAGAGAAAGCCGGCGATAACACGGGACGGCACTAAGATTACATTGTTAGGAAATATCGAGTTTCCAGATGAGGCGGAGCTGGTTTTGGAAAAAGGTGGAGAGGGCATTGGCTTATACCGGACTGAGTTCCTGTACCTTAACCGTAAAAGCGAGCCTACGGAGAAGGACCATTACGAGGCCTATGCAGAAACCATTGGCTTTTTTAAGCATCGGCCCGTGATAATAAGGACCATGGATCTCGGTGCGGATAAATATACGCAAAGCAAGCGTTTCGCGCCTGAACCGAATCCGTTTTTGGGCCTGAGGTCCATCAGATTTTGTCTCCAGAACCTTACTATGTTCAAAAAGCAATTGCATGCGATTTTGCGTGCATCGGTTCTCGGAGATATCAAGATTATGTTTCCGTTGATCAGCAATCTCAATGAAATGAAACAGGCCAGGATGATTTTGCGTGATGTTATGGAGGACCTTGATGAAGAGTCCCTGGAGTACAATAGGGACATTCAGGTGGGAATTATGGTTGAGACGCCGTCGGCGGCTTTGACTGCTTCTACCCTTGCCCGAGACGCCGACTTCCTGAGTATCGGTACAAACGACCTGATTCAATATACTCTCGCTGTTGACCGGGGTAATGAATCGGTTTCTACGTTATATTCGGCCGCGGACCCGGCTGTGCTGCGCCTTATAAGGACCGTTATTCAGGATGCGCACAAGGCACAGATAGACGTTAGTGTTTGCGGGGAGATGGCTTCGGAGCCGGAATACATTATGCTCCTGCTGGGTCTCGGTATTCGAACGATGTCACTGGCCCCCCCCATGATTCCCGAAATAAAACAGATTATTCGCTCCGTCACCATAGAAGATTGCAACAGCCTGGCAAGAAAAATTCTTGGGATGAATACTGAAAGGCAGATTTCAACATATCTGCGTGACGCCGCAACGAAGATTTTGCCTGAGGCCTTTTGACTTCTCTGCAACAGACTATCTTGTCCAGTTTCCAGCAAATCTGGCAACATCGGCGAGATTCACAATACCATCACCGTTTAGGTCTTCGGGAATCCTTCCCGATGGATTAGCCCAAAGCCATCGAGCAGCAATTCTCGCCAACATCCTGAAGTCATGTGGAATGCTGACAGTTGCGCTTCGAACAGTGGTATTTCCATAGTCATCGACTGCCTGATAGGTGATAGTGTAAATACGGTCAGTACCGGTCCCGCTTCGTTCGGACCTTAGATATATAGAGCCATCCTCGCCTATTTGAATATCGTCGCTTGTATTTCCACTGCCTGACATGTCATCAGCCTCGTTCATTGCAATGCTTACGAGCATCACTTCTGGCGACGCATCACATTTGTCGCTCACCGTCCAGCTCGGCGTAATTTCGTACATCTTATGGTCAGGAGGCCACAGCATCGTCGGGCTGACCGATAACTCGAAATCAGGTGGCGTTGTATCCACAACCGTTATCAAAACCTCGTTGGGCTCCGAGTCCTCCATTCCATCGTTAACAACCAGACTAACGACATACTCAGCCGGACAGCCGTCTTCTAAAGTGACTGTCGGCGCAGCTCCCTGCACTGGACTCTCCAGGAATGGCCCCGTCCAGGTATATGTCAGCGAGTCCCCATCAGCATCATAAGAACCGCTGCCATCCAGTATTACCTTTGTGCCTCCCTCTGTATTGCACGCACACTCCACAACCTGGTCAGGACCGGCATCTGCCACAGGAGGCGTATTTTGGAATTCGTATGCTCCCATATCGATTCGGCCGCCGATTATGCGGGGCTTGCCGTCCAAATCCGTCTCGTTAGGATCGAATGGGTAATTCGGGTCGCCGACGTTTATGCACGGCGAATTGGGGAGCAGGTGATAATCGGGCAAGATAATACCCGGATAACCCTGTCCGTTTAATCCGTTGAGATAATCTTGCTGGATTTCTTCAGCGGATAAAGCCCTATCGAAAATTTTGACTTCGTCGATTGTGCCGTCGAAGAAGGAATGTGGTCCGTGGCCACAACAATCAAGGGCTCCTATTGTTAAATTATCGGGGCTTATTGTCCCAAGAGTTTGCGAGTCCGGAATCCCGCTAACGCCATCAACATACACCCTCAAAAGATTTCCCTCTCTGACACCGGCAAGGTGATACCAGGTGTTTGTTGTAAGGGCATCAGGAAAAGATGCGACTGCGTTATTCCCCAAACTGCCTACAATAAATCGAACCTCACTATAATTGTGGTCAAGTTCGAATAGAATTTGATAGCCAATATCAAGCGTGGAGCGTCTATAATTCACAATACCGTGAGGATTAGTAATTGTATTTGATTGGATCCAGGCCGAAACTGTGTAATTTGTATCCAGATAGTTTTTGACCGTATCTGACATATCGACATAATCTTTGATGCCGTCAAAATCCAATGCACCGTCAACCTGGCCGGTCGTCCACTGCGCTCCGTAGACGGTGCCGTGATGTAGACCGACCGAATCATAAGCTGTAGTCCCACTGGTTTCGTCGAACTTCCAGTAAGCGATTGGGCCGAAATACTCCGGCTGAACAAAACACGGATCTGCATCAATATTGCCTTCACCCGGCCAGCCGCCTTGAACGTCACTGTATGTAATCATGGTTACCGAACCGCCGGAGTTATATATTTCGTCACCGCCGTCCCAGAGGATACAGTTTGTAAGTGTCTGGATGGCGTACCCGTAGCCGGCCATCGCCCTGCCGTTTTTGTCGGCCTTGTTTCCGGTGAAGGTGCAGTTGGTCAATATCGGACCGCTTTCGTTGTTGAACATTCCCCCACCGTCGCCATTTTCCCCGGCTGCTGTGTTCTCAGTGAAGATGCAGTTGGTCAAACTCGGGCTGCACTCTTTGTAGTTGTACATCCCGCCGCCAATGCGGGCTAAGTTGCCATTGAATATACAGTTCGACAGCATTGGACTGCTGGCCTCCTCATTGCAGATTGCGCCTCCCCAATAGGTGGTCGAGTTGTTCCTAAATATGCAGTTTGATAGCGTCGGACTGCTGGCCTCGCAATTACAGATTGCTCCGCCCACTTGTTTGGACGAGTTGCCGATGAACGTACAGTTGGTGAGTGCCGGGCTGCTCTCCCAGTTAAATATTCCACCACCGTATAATACTGCCGAGTTGCCGATGAATTTGCAATTCGTCACAACAGGTTTGCTGCTGTCGCAGTTGTACATACCGCCCCCGATATGGTTTACATAGTTACCTTTGAAGGTGCAATTGGAGACTGTCGGAGAGCCGGATTCGTTGAGCATCCCGCTGCCGGACCCGATTGGAAAATAATCTTGCTTTCGGTCATCGTTTCCGGCCGTAATGGTAAATCCATCAAGGACGGCGCTTTCGTCACAACCGCTGCCTGTTACAACGTGATAGCTGTTATCCTTCCGGGATGAATCATTAAAGCCACCAACGTCATTACCCTCAATGTCACCGCTTAGTATTGTTTTATATTTGTCGATATCACGGTCATTGGGGTCCGGTTCACCAAAACCTGCGAAGCCGCCCTTAATAACCACGCCATTTATAAGCTGAAACGTATATTCACGGGTGCCAACTGTTATTGTAGCCTGCTCCATGCCTTCCACAAATCCCGGAAGCGGCGGAGGCGGCGGTGGTGGCGGAGGCGGAGGTGGCCCCCCCCCAGAGGTTGTGAAACTCCATATTTCACCGGTATTAGTGCCGTAATCATTTAACTCATCTATACGCCAGTAGTAGCTGGTGTTCTCATCCATAATACCCGGATCAAATGTGGTGGCAGTCTGGTTTCCAATGAACGGTGGCACACTGCTGGTTCCGAAGTATACATCATGCGATGTCGCATGAGAACCGGCTGTCCAAATCAAGTCAGTGTATATGCCAACATTTGTAGCCCCGTCAGCCGGATAGGGATCTTCCGCTTGACCGGGCCCTCCCGGCGGCGGAGGTGGAGGTGGTGGCGGCGGGGGTGGGTCTCCAGTGATTATGAAACTCCAGATAGCACCGGTGGTTTTGCTTCCATTACTTACCTCATCGATACGCCAGTAGTACCAAATGTAATAAGGCAACGTGCCGGGGTCAAATGTTGTTGCAGTCTGGTTCTGAATGAATGGCGGCGGATTGCTCGTTCCGAAGTATACATCGTGCGAGGTCGCATAAATCCCAGGCGTCCAACTCAAATCAGCATTCAAATCGCTGACGCCAGCGCCATCAGGTGGATTCGGATTTCTTGCCTGACGAAAATATAACATTGAAGCCTCGGGAGTGTAAGTACCCTGCGCTACACGGATTTCGTCGCCGTCTATGGCGGCGTCCAGAGCGTCCTGAAGGTAATTATAAGCATCGTCCCAACTCGACCCATCATTTGCACCGTCAGCATCTGAATCGACAAAGTGAATTCTGTTGCCTTCTAAGAACGAAACCCAAATATCTCCTGTTGAGTAGTCATTTCCGAGCAGTCTCATAAAGTAAAGCTCACTGCCGTCACTGCTCAGGTCAGGGTGATTGTTAGTGTATCCCGGAACTTGGAGTATTGGCATCTGCTCGATATTTCCGAAAGGTTCACTTAGGGATTGCCGTGTTGAGCTGAAAAACTTCCAATCCCCGTAAGTACCGGATTGAAAAACCAGCGTGAGGCCATCAGGTGATACGTATGGACACACATCATGAGCGGCAGTGTTAATCTCGGCCAGATTTCTTACGTTGTCAAACGGCGAAGCCCTGTCTGGTCGAGACGCCATCCAGAGGTCATAGCCGCCCTGTCCGCTTGGAATAGTTTCTGAGCGAAAGACGATAATCAACTCGTCTGACGTTAATCTCGGGTCCGTAACTCTACCCAGAGTGTTTAGCTCTGATATATCTGTTCCCTGAGGCCAGGGGTCATTGACGGAAGCCCGCTCGCTGACTTTAATCTGCCATAGAATTGGGTGTTCTGTTTGTGCAAAATAGTACATGCGCAGATTGTTTGGCGAGACCCACGGCGAAAAAAGATGTTTGCCGCTTTTACTAAGCACCTCGTTTACAGACGTAAATGGGCCATAAGGCTGTTGGCGTGTCGCTTCGAATATGCGGAAATGGTAATAACCGGAAGTCATGCCTCTTGCGAAGTAAAGCGACAGGCCGTCGAATGATAAAAAAGGCGTCCATTCCGCGTATTCGGTATTAACCTCCGTAACGGGCACCGGTACCGTCCACTCCGCCAGAACCTGTCCATAAAGAACCAAAAGCCCCAATGATACCATCATAAATAGTTTTGTCGTATTCTCTTTCTTTTTCATTTTTGTCTCCCTCTTAAAAATGGTTTGAATCAAAGTGGTACACGCCGGTTCCATAAGAAATACCGGCATTGTCGGCGGCGTTTTTAGATTTGCTTTACTCCGCATTTTTGCCCTCCTGAAAAAATATCTTTATTTTCCGCTTTTGTTCATTTTTGTATCTCTCTTACCTTATGGCAATTCAAGTGGAGTGCTAAAAGAGTCGCATTTTAGCTATCCTCCGCCTGGACAGCCACAAAACATACAATAAACATTATAGCAGACTTTTCCTGTATTTCAAGATAAAAGATTGATAATTTTCGGTCTCCCTTATAGTGCACGTTTGGCCTGAATATGCAATGGATGAGAAGGTAAAAACGCTGTTAGCTAAAGGAAGGTCAATGTTTTGGCAAATGATCAGACATAAAAAAACCGTTCCCGCTGAAAGCGGGAACGGCAACTTGTACTTCAGGATTCTTTCTGTCATCTCGGGCCGGTATGGCCTGTTTGAGTCAGGTAGCGATCAGCCCAGTGGGCAAGGTCTCTCAAGTCTACGATGGTGTTGTTGTCCAAATCGGCGCAAGATGAACATTCGTCGCATTCTCCTTTGATAGTGATAACCACGAAATCCTCCGATTCCGATCCCTTTGCATCGGTTACAGTCACGGAGATTGTGTGAGGCAGGGGCCTGCATTCACAAGATGTGTCGGGGCAGTTTACGCTGAGCTGGTCAGTCTGGAAGCTTTTTTGGGTGGACAGCATACCATCTACGTCGGACTCCCACATGTAGTTATAAGGTGGTGTTCCAAATCCTTCCTCTACTACCTCGCAGTCGAAAGCGACCATGTCACCCTCATTAAAAGTTTCAAATTCCGCCGGTTTGAGTATATCTACAATCGGAGGGAAATAACTCTCTGCTGCCGGCACGAAGGTGTCGGCTTTCAGAACTAATATGTCATCCTGGTAGTACTCCACCGGAATAATCCAGCATGGTATAAGCTCCTGCTGTTCGGCAAATCCTGGATGTTCATAATAGCCCTGGGTGGCTTCCTCAGGAATTGGTACCGCCTTGTTGTATGCTACTTGGGCTTTTGCAGGGGAAAGGGCCTCTTTATATTTATCAAAGAAAGACCAGGTTCTATCGAAATCATTAACCTGAATCGAGCCAGTAACTTCGACATTCCGCCAGTTGCCCATAGCGCCTATAACCTCGCCGTGTTGACCGTCATCATAGAGATAGACCTTCAGTCGTGCACCGGCACCGGCCACGGACACCATTTGTCCTCCCGCTGCGTCTGCCGGAAGCTGCCGGGCATAAACGACGTTAGTATTCTGGAAAAGTTGCTGCCTAACCTCACCGTGTTCGCTTTCCTCCGTTAGAGTATCAAATTCTACAGAGGAATCTTTTGCGTCCTGAGGAAGAAGGCCATACTCTTCCAAGAAACTGGTAGCCACTCCCTCCGCCAGCCTTGGGTCGAATTGTCCCGCATCCGGATTAGCAGCGAACAGTTTGCCCTGGTTCTGGAAATAAAATTGACCGCTGCCCTTGTATACTTTCAAAACCTTCGGATTGGCGGGGTCACTGGCATCTGCCATTGCTAAAGAAGAGTCACACAGGCTAACTACTTGGCCTGTCAATTTAAACGCTCTTCCAATGCTTTGAACATATTGCTCGTCCACATTGCGTGGGACAACCCTGTACACGTTCATCGTGTCGAGACTATTGACGGTCAGATATGGTGGGCTGCCTGCCACATGGTCCCAATACCAGTACCATCCGTTGTAAGTGGGATCTGACGAAACATAACCCTGGCCCCAAAGATGGTCGTTATAGTTATTATATACCTCTGCAAGAACACGGGCTGTTGTGCCGCTGGGCTGGGTCTCGTCGGTGGTATTAAACCACGCCTGTGTAACGGTCTGGCCGTCCCAGGTCCACCACAATATTGTCGTTTTTTTCATCCTTTCGGCCCATTTCCTGCCGAAATTAGTAGCCCCATAGCTGCTGGTCTTAAATCCTAACATCAAGTGCAGCCCATCAAAGGTTGTGTACCAATATGCCCTTGAGTCATCACGCAGTAAACTGCAGCACTTACTGGCAATCCATTCCGCGTCATAGTCACCCCATGCCCGACGGGCCTCCCCGGGAGTCACGGAGCCGTCGTGAAACGGTATCGAACTGAGGTTCTTGCCCCAGTATGAATCCCAGGCCGTACCACAGTGACTATTTCGAAAGTGAATATCGGTGCTATCAATCCAGGAATTCTCGCTGCCTCCATAAGAAGAACTTTT
>SMTZ1_10004265_pt1 | contig 24493 bp, 25 predicted proteins | sample DeeMarSWOR136_30_FD_25667 | JGI IMG/M metagenome (IMG submission 25667) | reverse complement strand
ATAGTCTTGGTACCGGGTTTGGCGATATCGTGGAGCAACGCCGCCAGTTTTAACAAAGACCGATGGGTGCTGCCGCTGCTGACTCCTGTGTTAAAGTGTTTAATCAGGTCCTCCGACCATGGCACAGCCTCGAGGATTTCCGTGCCGGCATAGTCCAGCACCCTTTCCCGGAGAATGAACTCGACGGCTTTTACCGTTTCAATAGAGTGGTCGAAAACATCCCAGACATGAATCCTGGGTTGGTCGACGCCTTTAGCCGGTACCATCTCGGGAATCAGGGATGTCAGCAAACCCGACTCGTCCAGGTATTCCAGCCAGTTACCGGCGCCTTCAACGGCTAGCAGTCTTACCAGCTCCTCCCTGACCCTTTCACCGGCAACGGTTGTAATCAGTCTGCTGTCATTACTAACCAGCCCCTGAGTATCACCTTCGATAGCAAATTTTAGTTCCGCCGCCAGACGCACGCCCCGCAGCAGTCGTACCGGGTCGTCTTTAAAGGAGTTTTCACTTACGGCTCTAATCATTCTGTTATTCAGATCGTCCCGACCCCGAAAAGGATCGATAATATCATCACTGGTAATTTCTGTTTCGCCGTTCAGTTTTACAGCCATGGCGTCGATGGTAAAATCGCGCCGTGCTAAATCGTCCCTGATATCACCCTGCAGTGTCGTAAAATCGATTTCCCATTTGTCCCCGTTGGCGTCGTAAAGTACCACCCGTCCCACGCCGTTTTCTTTATCGAGGGGCACGTATCTTCCCGTCAGCGCTCCGGCCATGTCGGAGGCTACCTCCAGCGCATCGGCGTCAACGGCAATATCGATATCGGCCGTGCCGCGTCCCAGTATCATGTCGCGCACAAAACCGCCGACGAGATAAGACTGAATGCCTTGTTCGGCGAGAATTCGGCTGATCCTGGTCAGCAGTCCGGACGCTTCGGGTGTAATGACCAATTTCAAAGCTTCCACCGTTGGCAGGTACATCTGTTAAACTATACTATCCAGCCCGAAAATTATCAAGTAGTAACCGTATGTAAAAATTGCCCTGGCTTGACGTGTTTGCGGAGTAGTTCTAAGATTATTTCAGACCTTGTCTTGCGGGGGATTTGTCGATGTCTTATACCGATATTCTTTTTTCAAGCGAAGCCCATATCGCTCGTGTTGCCCTGAACAGACCTGGTGCTGGCAATGCGATTAATGAGCGTATGGCCGGGGAACTGGCGGATGTCTGTTTGCAGATAAACGGGGATAACGGTATTTACGTGGTTATTATAACCGCGAGCGGAGGAATATTCTGTAAGGGTGGTGATTCGGAGGCTGGGCCAGCTCGGCAGCCGGCCTCAGCTATTGCTGCCATTGAATGCCCGGTAATAGCTGCCGTTAACGGTGATGCCCTGGGGCAGGGGCTGGAGATAGCTTTGAGTTGCGATATCAGGATAGCCTCGGAGAAAGCACGCTTCGGTTTGCCCCAGGTAGCCGGCGGATTAATACCGGCGGATGGCGGCACGCAGCGCTTGCCGCGTATCGTGGGCAGGGGCAAAGCCCTCGAGATGCTGTTGACTGCCGAAACGGTGAACGCCGCAAATGCTCTGGAAATGGGGCTGGTCAGTAAGATCGTGCCTCCACCGGACCTGGCCGTAGAAGTGCAGAAGCTGGCGGAAACGATAGCAGCTAAGGGGACTCTGGCTCTCAGGTATCTCAAGGAAGCTGTCAACAAGGGAATGGACATGACCATGGAGCAGGGCTTACGTCTCGAGGCCGACCTTTATTTTCTCCTCCATACTACTGCCGACCGCACCGAGGGCGTCAATGCCTTCCGCGAGAAACGGTCTCCCGAATTTAAAGGCGAATAGGCGTTATTATGAATTAACCTACTACTAATAATTATTTGCTGAGGAGGAAAATTGATAAAACGTTTGCCTGAAATTTTTGCGGTTATATTAATCTGTTTCGCCATTATTTTAATTATTCACCAGCAAATGGTCAGTGATGATAGGTGGTTCAGTATACGTCAGATGTGGCACCATGAGACGTTGATCGCTTCTTTCGTTTTCGGTGCAATTTGCCTGATTGTTGGGAAATACTTGGGTAAACTTAAGGAATAACTTGGTGAGTAATAGTGGCAGATTTTGAAGTAGTCATCTATGAAAAAAGTAAAGGCACCGCATATATCACCCTCAACCGCCCTCAGGCGTTGAATGCCTACAATATCAGGATGCGGGACGAGCTTTACGAGGTGCTGGGTGCCATCCGTGATGACCCCGAGGTGGAGGTCGCTATCCTGAAAGGTGCCGGGGAAAAAGCCTTTTGTGCCGGGGCAGACCTTACCGAGTTTCTTACCGCCCCGCCGCCGGTGTTCGCCCGGCGGGCACGCTTCGACAGGGATATCTGGGTGTGGTTCCTTGGTATAGATAAACCGTTTATCGCTGCTTTACACGGCTACGTGCTGGGCTCCGGTATAGAAATGGCTCTCTGCTGTGATATCCGCCTGGCGTCTGATGACGCCCGCTTCGGGCTGCCGGAGCCGGGACTGGGTATTATCCCCGCGGCGGGTGGCAGCCAGACTCTGCCGCGGACCGTCGGTCGGGCCGCCGCACTGGAAATGCTGATGAGTGGCGGGTGGCTTACCGCCGATGAAGCCCTGAAAATTAGACTGGTCAACCGCGTGGTTTCGCGCGATAATCTCCTGCCAGAGGCCGAAAAACTGGCCGACCGGATAAAATCCCATGATACCGGAGCGGTCAGGCTTGCTAAGCAGGCGGTTACCCGGGGCATGGACCTTACCCTGGAAGAAGGACTGAAACTGGAGAAGGCGCTGTATCGCCGGCTCGTGGAGAACAGGACAGAATAGGATGAATGGTTCGGACTTAAAAATGCTTGTGGCTGAGGCTGCCGACCTCATTCTGAGCAGTAATAAGCTGGTGGTGTTTACCGGTGCCGGTATCAGCACGGAATCGGGGATCCCCGATTTCCGCAGTCCCGGTGGTATCTGGGAGCGGTTCGACCCTGACGATTTTACCTACAGCAAGTTTATCTCCAGTAAGGACTCGCGGCGAATGCAGTGGAATCTTTTCCGGGAAGGATTGCTCTCTGATAAGGCCGTGCCCAATGCTGCCCATATCGCCATCGCCGATCTGTATAAAATGGGCAGGCTGGACTGCGTTATCACCCAGAATATCGATAACCTCCACCAGAAGGCAGGCGTCCCGGATGACATGGTATATGAGCTTCACGGCAATATGAAATGGGCGAGGTGCCTGGAATGCGGGCGGCGTTATCCGTTCGAAGAAATCAAGGGGAGGCTGGAACAGGGAGAGGAAATCCCGGATTGTATTGCCTGCCGTGGTATGCTCAAGCCTGATATCGTCATGTTTGAGGAGCAGCTTCCCGTGGATGTACTGGAAGAAGCTGGCTATCGTTCCATGGCGGCCGACCTTTTCATTGTTATCGGTTCCACCCTCACCGTTTACCCGGCCGCTTACATGCCCATCTATGCCGTTCGCTCCGGGGTAAAGCTGATTATCGTCAATCTCAGCAATACGCCGATGGACCGCCACGCGGCGGTGGTCATCAACGAAAAGGCCGGCGATACCATGACCTCCATAGTTCAGACAGTGCAGGAAAAGTCCGGGCTCTAGTGCCTGTGATATGATTTTTAGGACTAAATCTGGTCATTCAGGGCAATCCCGGTAATGTAACGAGGGTAATATATCACGAATAGGGACGAAAGGAGAAAGAAGCGGTGTCGGAGAGAAAATATGACAAACATGTGATTCGAGAGCCTTTTTATAAAGCAGAGGAAGATTTTAATGGTGCAACGATATTCAAGCATACTGATGATGATAAGGCGGGGGTAGTCTACGAATATCATTGTATCAATCAGGCCGGCTGGTCCATAAAAAATTCCCGTACTCACGATACCTGGGAACTGCTCTGTTTCCTGGGGGGAAATCCTGAGAATATCACCGATTTAGGGGCGGAAATCAGCGTATGTCTGGGCGACGAAAATGAAGAACATACCATCACCGGCGCCACGATAGTCACCATCCCTCCAGGGTTGAAGCACGGCCCCATCGCCATTAAACAGTATTCCAGACCCTTCGTATTACTCAGGATATCCACAACCAGGGAGTATGAAAATAAACTGAGTTCCAAGCCCGATCGCATAGGCGTCTTTGATGCAAGATTTATGAAAGAGGGGGCACCGGTTGCCAAGGACGGGAAAAAATACTGGACGAACTTAATACAGGGCCCTTTCTATATAGAAGCCGAACCGGGATGGACTGGCACATCAATATGGTCTCATCGTAATGAGTACAACAATGGTACCACTCTGGGCTACCATTGCATTAATTCGACTTATGAAGTGCCGTTCACTCATGCCCATGATTTCCACGAATTACTTTGCTTCATCGGAGGCAATCCCGAAGATGTCACTGATCTGGGGGCGGAGGTAAGTATCTGCCTGGGAGATGAAAAAGAAGAACATATCTTCAATACCGCCACGATTGTCTCCATGCCACCGGGTTTGAAACACTGTCCGTTATACGTCAGAAACGTGAGGAGACCCCTCGTTTTTCTGGAGGTCTCAATGACAAATGACTTTGTAGCAAAGCGTTAAGAGTAAGGACAATAACACATGAAAGAATGGGAAACGGTTTATGGAGTTTGTGAAGTAACAGCGCTTTCAACCCGGGCGAGAACGATATTATTATATGGTTATCCATCGTGCCGGAGTTTGATTTTGCACCCTTGGCTGCGTTAGAATTAATGCGTCAATATTTTGCTTTGGAGGTTATTTGTGAATACTACTGATTTCTTGAATATTGCTTCGGCAATCTGTCCGGATAAGATGGCCGTAGTTTTTGAAGACAAGCGTTATACATTCAGCCAGCTTAACGAACGGGTCAACCGATTGGCCAACGGACTGATGAAACTTGGCGTTAAGAAAGGCGAACGCGTGGCTTTAATCCAGGTGAACTGCAACCAGTGCGTTGAGACGTATTTTGCCGTGGCCAAGATGGGAGGTATCTACCTGCCCCTGAACTTCCGCGCCAAAGAGAAAGAACTCGCCTATATGCTCAACACCGCCGAAGCCACCGCTATTATCATCGGCGAGCGCTACGTTCCGATGATAAAGTCCATACAGCCCGAATGCAAATCTCTGAAGCATCTTATTACCATTGAACAGAAGCATGACGACATGCTTTACTACGAAGATATTATCGAAAACAGCCCGCCAGATGATGTTTTCACGGAAATAGATGACCATGATACGACCATACTGATGTACACCGCCGGGACCACCGGGTTCCCCAAGGGCGTTATGCTCTCCCATAACAGCTTCAGCAGCTACATGCTGGAGAATGTAACCCCCGCCGACCCCGAAGCTTCCGAGAGCAATATCCTCACCGTACCGCTTTATCATGTTGCCGGTATCCAGGCGATGATGGCGGCTATCTACGGCGGACGGACGCTGGTGATGGAGCGTCAGTTCGAGCCGGAAGAGTGGATGACCCTGGTGGAAACCGAAAAAGCTAACCGCGCCATGATGGTTCCCACCATGCTCAAGCAGCTTCTCGACCACCCCAACTTTAAAAAACATGACCTGTCCAGTCTCAAGGTGATAACCTACGGCGCCGCGCCCATGCCCCTCCCCGTTATCAGGAAGGCTCTGGAAGAATTTCCCGGAGTTAGTTTTATAAACGCCTTCGGGCAGACGGAGACCGCTTCTACAATTACCGCTCTGGGACCGGAAGACCATGTGCTTACCGGCACGCCAGAGGAGATTGAGAGGAAATTGCAGAGGCTGGCATCAATCGGTAAGCCGATGTCCGATGTCGAGATGAAGGTCGTCGATGATGATGGCAAAAAGCTCGGACCCGGTGAAGTAGGCGAGATTCTCGCCCGCGGGCCCAGGGTTATGAGCGGCTACTGGAAGGACGAGGAAAAGACCGCCAAGACGATTGATAAAGACGGCTGGGTACATACGGGCGACGTCGGCTATGTTGACAAGGACGGCTATTATTTCCTCTCCGGACGCTCCAGCGATATGATTATCCGCGCTGGCGAAAATATCTCGCCGGAGGAGCTGGAAAACGCTATCCGTGAGCATCCCAAGGTCGAGGATGTCGCCGTTATCGGTGTTCCCGACGAGACTTGGGGTGAAGAGCCACGCGCTGTGGTTATCCCCAAGAAGGGTCAAAAACCCACCGAGGAAGAAATCATGGAGTGGTGCCGCGAAAGGCTCGCCAGCTTCAAACGACCCCGCACGGTGGTATTCGTGGACGACCTCCCCCGCAATCCCATGGGCAAGCTCATCAAGCGGGAAATAAGAGAAAAATACGGCAAGCCATGATGTCATTCCCGCGGAAGCGGGAATACAGAACACTGTCCCCCTCCCCTGAAAAGGAGGGGGATTTTTTATTGATCACTTGAATATTTTAGGGGGGAAGAGGTCGGGCTATCAATGGCCTGACAGGCCGGTGTCATGGGGTGGTCGGGTGGGAATAGATATCTTAAGGGGATGGGGTGGGTAAAAATAAGGAAAAAGAAGCCTGGCCACTCTTTGAAAAGCAACCAGGCTTCAATATTTGTTTGATATAAATTTACTCTATTCGGTGGCTCTCATCAGAGCAATAACGGTGTCCCCGCCCTCGGCCATCATCCAGACGTAAGCGGCGTCCTTCTCGTTATTTTTCATGTACATGCCCCAGGCTACATCACCGGCATCCATCCACATCACCTCAGTCCATCCGTTATCCGGCATCTTGTCCTTATAGAAATTTACTACGTCATCGAGGTCATCGCCGGTTTCGTAGTAACGCCATTCCACTTTTGAATAATCTCCCTCGTCAGCGGGGATTGACCAGGTGCCTCTTTGTATCTGGTCGGCGCCACCGTATACGGGCATGTCGTTCCAGGTCAGTCCTCCGCCTCCGCCGTTTGACGGTTGCGTACTCTGGGGGGCGGAAGTAGGCTGGGTTGTCTGTGAGGATGATGGCTTGGTGGTCTCTTGGGTACCATTATCGCCACCACAGGCTCCAACCACAACCAGGGAAAGTACGGCAAGTACCGCAAACACAAGTGATACCTTTTTCATATAAACTCCTTTATCTAAATTTTTTTGCAGAAAAAAGATACTTACTAATGTTAACGTTTTATAAATGGCAAGTCAACAGAGAATAATACTGTAGATTTTACAGGTGATATACTCAAGGGTTAAAAACCTCCATGCTTCTTGTCTGCTGTGTACCCAGCTTGTATAATAAACACGTAGCTTTGTTTTTACATAACGGGGATGCGGATTCAGGAGATGCTTGCTCTTTCAAATCTAACAGGTTATATCAAAAGACTGAATGTTCACAGCGCGCTGGCTTTCGCCGGTATGGCGGGACCGGTGGTGCTTATCATTACCGATATCATGGCGTCCTCGGCTAATCCCGGTTATAACCCGGTGCGTGATTCCATCAGCAGTCTGGCGTTGTATAAACTAGGTTGGGTGCAGACGATTGGTTTTCTGGCTATCGGTTTGCTCATCGAGATATTCACGGCCGGGCTACTCTATAATATCCGTACCAGGCGGGGATTCCATTTCAGTATTGCCTGCCTGGTTATCATGGGCTTCGGCTTGCTGTTGCTCGGTGCTTTCCGTACCGATCCTGTCGGCGTTTCCGATACCACTGAGGGCATAATCCATAATGTTACCGCCTTGGTGGTCTTCTGGCTTTTCCCTATCACCTGCCTGCTGATGGCTCCCAGTGTCAGAAATGACCCGTACTGGAAAAATTTGTATAAGTATACGATTATCGCAGGTTTTCTGGGATTTATACTCGTTATAATGGTGATAGTGCTTGAAGATTCGGATTCATGGTTCGGACTGGCCGAGCGGCTTCTTGTGGCTAATATGATAATCTGGGTTGAGGTAATGGCATTCAAGCTGTTATACCTGTCTTTGACTCGTGATAATTCCTGAGAACTCCTGGCATCCGTTATAATCATAAATATGGACACGTTTCTGGAAGTACTCAAATGGATAGGAATAGCCCTGGCCGCGGGATTTGTGGGCTATTTCGGGCGTTATCCTGCTAAAATGTTCCTCGATAAGATAACGGGTAGGGGAAAGACTGTATCCCGGGAAAAGCCGCCGAAGAATGAAGCTGAAAGACAGCTGGAACTGGAGAAAAGCCGCCTGAAGGTTGAAAAGAAAGCAGCCAAGCAGGCGGCTAAAGCCGCCAAGAAAGTCGGCAAGAACTGATGCATTGTGTCTTGACGGTGATTTCCCTCTCTAGTATTATCTAGGGTGGAATAACCTGTGATGATAATTAATATGGCACTCTACCCAGGAGATGATAGAGAAATATGATAGTCGAAATGAAAACGGGCGCCAGTAAAGAAGAGGTTGCTGCGGTAGTCGAGAAAGCCAGGTCGCTGGGACTCGATGTCCAGTTGAACCTCGGTACTGATAAAACTGTCGTGGCACTTCTCGGCAGTAATACAGGACAAATTCCCACCGATATTTTTGCCGTGCTGCCCGGTGTTGAAAGCGTTACCCGTATTATGAAGCCCTACAAGCTGGCATCACGTGAGTTCAAGCCCGGGGATAGTAAGGTTACCTGTGGTGACGTGGAAATCGGGGGTAAACGTATTATTGTTATGGCAGGTCCGTGCGCCGTTGAGAACGAGAAGCAGCTTTTTGATGCCGCTGTAGCCGTCCGTAAGGCGGGAGCCAGAGTCCTGCGTGGCGGCGCTTTCAAACCGCGTACATCACCATTCAGTTTCCAGGGTTTGCGGAAGGCGGGGCTGGAACTGCTGGCCAAAGTCAGGAAAGAAACCGGGATGCCTGTGGTAACCGAGGTGGTAGAGCCCAAGGACGTCAAGCTTGTCTCCAGCTACGCGGATTTATTACAGATAGGCTCGCGTAATATGCAGAATTATGCCCTCCTGACCAATGCCGGACGGAGTAGCTGTCCCGTTGTCCTGAAGCGGGGATTTTCCTGTACCATTACCGAGTGGCTTACCGCCGCGGACTACCTGCTGGCTGAGGGGAACAGTGTCGTCCTCTGTGAAAGGGGTATCCGGACATTTGAAGACAGCGTGCGGTTTTCCCTGGATATCTCGGCGGTGCCGGTACTGAAGAAGTCCAGTCACCTCCCGGTTATTGTCGACCCCAGTCATGCCGCCGGTCATTATTCGCTGGTGCCCGCTATCGCCAAGGCAGCGGTGGCCGCCGGAGCTGACGGACTTCTCATCGAGGTACACCCGAACCCTAAAGAAGCCCTCGTCGACGGTTTGCAGTCGCTTTCGCCTTCCGATTTTACCCGGCTGATGAAAGAACTGAAAGTTGTCGCTGAATCGGTCGGCAGGTATATCTAGTCCGGGTATTTCCGGCAGGAAAGTCAGTGTATAAAGATTACTTCGCCATTACAGTCGATGGTATCGCTATCATAGGTCAAGAGTTTCTGCCCGTAAAAGATAACGGATATCCGGCCGTCTGTCTATGTCACGGGGTACCCTCGGGTAATCCACCCGACCCCGGTGACGGCGGCTATCCGGTCCTGGCAGAGACCTTCTGCGCGCAGCAATATCCCGCGTATATTTTCAATTTCCGTGGTTCGGGAGATAGCGGTGGTAACTTCGACATGCCCGGTTGGACCCGCGACCTGCAATCTATCGTCAGCTATATACTGGGACTGGAAAATAATCGAGGCCGTGGCCTGTATCTGGTTGGTTTTAGCGGTGGGGCGGCGGTATCGATATATGTAGCGTCCCGTGACGACCGGGTATCCGGGGTGGCCGCCTGTGCCTGCCCGGCTGATTTCTCGCTTTTTTCCGGGCGGGGAAGCCCGCAGGATATTGTCGATGGTTATCGCCGGATAGGTATCATTCGGGACGCGGATTTTCCCCGGTCGGCCCGGGCCTGGCTCGATGATTTCCTGCCGGTTACCCCGGTTGACCATGTCGACAAGATAGCACCCAGACCGCTTCTGCTCGTTCATGGTACTGAAGATGATGTGGTTCCCATCATTTATGCCCGTCGTCTGTTTGAAAGGGCCGGAGAGCCCAGGGAACTGAAGGTAATTGAAGGGGCCGGCCATAGACTCCGCCTCGAACCCGGTAAATTGACCCCTAAAGGTAAAAAGGGGTATAATTATAGTGGAACGTTAGACAAGACGAACTTAAAGGCAGGTTAAACTTGCACGAGTCTTGCGGGGTTTTTGGTATTTACTCCCCTGATGAGGATGTAGCCCGTCTTACCTTCTTCGGATTATTTGCCCTTCAGCACCGCGGCCAGGAAAGCGCCGGTATTGCTACAGCCAATGGGAAAAAGATAGGTATTTATACCGGCATGGGGCGGGTATCTAGTGTTTTCAGTGAAGACTCCCTGAGCCGACTTACCGGCCATATCGCCATCGGACATAACCGCTACTCTACCTCAGGGTCCAGTCGGGCTGCCAACGCCCAGCCCATCATCGTTGGTAATGGCGATGGGACTATCGCCATTGCTCACAACGGCAATATCGTCAATGCCGGGTATCTCCAGAAAGAGCTACTTGATAGCGGTTATGCGTTTCATAGCGGCACGGATACCGAGGTTATCGCCAACCTTATCCTTTCTTCCCCGGAAAAAGACTTGGTATCCAAGATTCAATATGCCATGAGGCGTCTCCAGGGCGCTTATTCTCTGGTGCTAATTACCTCCAGAGAATTGTACGCTGTGCGTGACCCGTTTGGCGTCCGTCCTCTGTGCATGGGTAAACTGGATGGTGGCCAGGTAATAGCTTCGGAGACCTGTGCCCTCGACCATATCGGCGCTGATTCCATTGAAGAGATAAGGCCCGGTGAGATTGTCCGGATTGATGAGAACGGAGTCGAGAAGCATTCCGTAAAATCGGAAAGAAGCGCTTTGTGTATCTTTGAATATATCTACTTCGCCAGACCTGATAGTCTTATTAACGGCAGGCTGCTTTATCCGGTCCGACAGGCGATGGGGGCCGGACTGGCGCGGGAACACCGCGTCGCTGCCGACCTTGTTATGGGGGTCCCCGATTCGGCTACGGCGGCCGGTATGGGTTACGCTCTTGAGTCGGGAATCCCGATGGCTGAGGGACTGATAAAGAACCGCTACGTGGGCCGTACTTTCATCGAGCCGGACCAGCGCATCAGGGACCTCGGCGTCAAGCTTAAGTTCAATCCGCTGCCTCAATTGCTGGATGGCAAGCGACTCGTGGTTGTTGACGACAGCATCGTACGGGGCACCACCACGCCGAGTGTGGTGAAAATCCTGAAAAAAGCCGGGGCAAAAAAGGTCCACATGCGTATCTGCGCCCCGCCCATAAAATACCCCTGCTTCTTCGGGGTCGATATGGCGACGCGGCGCGAGTTGATCGCCTCCCAGAAAACCATACCGGAAATCTGTAGCTTTATCGGCGCCGACTCCCTCGGTTATTTGAGTATCGAGGGACTGATTAAGTCGGTAGGTGCGCCCAGGGATACTTTTTGTCTGGCCTGTTTCACCGGCGATTATCCCATCCCGGTCCAGCTTGAGATGGACAAGCTGGCTCTGGAGCATAATAATGACGAGGAGCATCCTGGAGAACAGGATGATAAGCCCTCGAACGGCATAGATGATGAGCCATGTGAGGGCATTGAAGATGCCTGAACCGGGGATTCTTTAATCTATATTCAGAGTACTCTCTAAATCTTTAAGCCCGCTGCAGAATGCGCAATATCTCGCCCGTTTTCGGGGTCTTGCCGTACGTCAGCAGGAAAGTCCAGAATGCTTTTATCACCAGCCAGAGACCTCCGATACCACTTGGAAATAGTTAGACATCTAGTACTGATAAAATATCTAGTTGAGAAGCTTGACAGAGTTAGGGTAATATATTATGATAGAGTAACAATAGAACAAGTGTTCGTTGCTGGAATAAATAAAGCGGGGTTTTTGTATGGCTAGACTATCGACGAAGCAGCAGAGTATCATGAAATACATTGACCGTTTTCTGACCAGCAATGGGTACCCGCCATCTATCCGGGATATTCAGTCGGGTTGCGGTATCAGTTCGACCTCTGTTGTCGATTATAACCTGAACATACTTGAACGCAAGCAGTATATCCGTCGCCACCCTGACGTATCGCGCGGCATAGAGTTGCTTCGCCGGACCTCGACTCCAGAAGCGACGGTACAGGTGCCGGTTATCGGTCTCATTGCTGCCGGTGAACCTATCCCCGTGCCTACCCCCGATACCTGGGATGTTGCCGCCGTATCCGATACTATCGACGTGCCCCGCGAACTGACACGGAAGAAAAAGGGTGTGTACGCTCTCCGTGTTAAAGGCACATCCATGATTGACGCGCTGATAAACGACGGCGATATCGTCCTCATGCAGTACGTCAATGCTGTTGATAACGGCCAGATGGCGGCGGTATGGCTCCGTAGCGAAAAAGAAGTGACCCTGAAAAAAGTTTATGTGGAACGCGGCCGCGTACGCCTCCAACCCGCCAACAACCAGATGCAGCCTATATTCACCGTTCCCGGCAACGTGGAAGTCCAAGGCCGTGTCATCGCCGTCCTCAGGCAGGTAGCCTGATTATCAAGTCATTTATTATAGACCGGCGTGCACCAGTGCATGTATTCAGGATGGTCGCCCCTGATTACTTTGACGTAAAGGTCCCGTAGCCTGGCGGTAACCTTGCCGACTTCGCCGGTGCCTATCTTGCGGTCATCTATCTCTGAGACGGGCGTCACGTGGGCGGCGGTACCGGTAAGGAAACACTCGTCGGCCGTGTACAGTTCGCATCGGTCTATCGACCGATGTATGGTCTCGATTCCAAGTTCCTTTTCCGCCAGTTCTATCACCGTATTGCGGGTAATCCCCATGAGGATATTGTTGGTCACGGCCGGGGTCACCAGCTGGCCGTCCGTTACTAGGAAGATATTTTCACCGCTCCCCTCGGATATATGGCCGTCCGGTGCCAGCATTATGGCTTCATCGTAACCGCCGCTTTGCGCTTCCGTTTTCGCCAGGGCGTTGTTGATGTAGATGCCGGCAGCCTTTATCTGCGGCGGGATGACGTTATCCTCGGGGCGGTGCCATGACGAAACGCAGCAGCGGGCTTTGTCCACGTCCAGATAAGGCCCCCAGGGGATGACGAACATGAAAAAGTCGTGCTCCAGGTTATGCAATCGAACTCCCAAAGCCTGCGAGCTCGTATAGGCTACCGGTCTGATATAGATGTCCTCTTTGAAGCCACACTTGGACACCAGTTCCACGGTCAATTCGCACATTTCGTCTACTGAATGGGGAAGGTCTATCATCAACACCTTGCATCCATTCACCAGGCGTTTGAAGTGTTCTTTAAGACGGAAGATATAGGTCTGCTGCTGCTCATCGTTCCAGTTACCCCGGATACCCTCGAAAATTGCCGTACCGTAATGAAAGGAATGTGTCATTATCCCTATCTTGGCTTCCTCAAGAGGCATTATCTTCTTTTGAAAATAGGCATACGATGGCATGGCAGGCTCTCCTTTCCGATACCGTTCATTATACCCAGTATGAGAGTGGAAAAACAAGTGGTGTTATCGGGGAGTGTTCCGTCATGGTATAATACAGCGCATACGTACAGGAATTACCGTCGATGTCTGTTGAAGATAAACCAGAAAATAACCGTGAAATCACCGGAGAGCCGGCACCGGGACAGTCGGTGGATGGTACGGTCCCCTCTCGGCACACGGTCTTCAAGAAAATCCGCTCCAGCCGGTTTCTTTCCCGGCGGACCTGGATATGGATAAAGCGTGGCCTTATCCCGCTGCTGGGTCTGCTGATGGCGCTGGGTATAATCCTCGGTGTTGTCTTTTTCTATCGTTATAATCCGGATATATTTGACAGGCTGGAGACTTACGGCTATCTCGGTGTTTTTATCATCAGTATAGTCTTTAATGCCACCATAATCTTGCCTCTGGGTAGTATCTCGGTGGTTATATCCATGGGAGCAACCATGGCTTCGCCGTTGCTGGTCGGGCTGGCGGGAGGCGCCGGAGCGGCTATAGGTGAAATGACCGGCTACCTGGCTGGACGCAGCGGTCAGGGTCTGTTTAAAAAGAGCAGGTTGTATCTACGGATAGAGGGGTGGGTGAAAAGGTGGGGGTGGATAGCAGTTTTTCTCATGTCGGGTTTTCCGGCTGTCTTCGATATCGTCGGGCTTATTGCCGGGGCTCTCCGCATGCCGTTGTGGAAGTTTTTCCTCGCCTGTGCTGCCGGACGCATAATATCCTATATCGTCGTAGCCTACACGGCCGATCTGGGATTTAAGTTTATCCCCTGGATGGACTAGTTTTTTTACGGATTTTCAGTACCAGCAGCGAGCCGACGATAAAGTATATCACGCACATTAGCAGCACGAAATCGTAACCACTATTAACGCTGAGGCTGTTGAAGTGGTCTACAGCTGGCCCGATAGCGCGCGCCAAGGCGGCACCACCAGTCGTGGCTATATTGGCGATACCGAGGTAGCGTGCCTCCTCCCCCTTTTCGACCAGATCGGTAGCCAGCGCCCAGTTGGCACTGTTAAAAGCACCAAGTCCGATGCCGATAAGACCCGATGCCCACAGTATGGTGTTGTACTGCTGCGATAGATAGATAATACCGATGCCCAGTCCACCCAGCAGTCCGGCGGTAATGATTATAGGTTTACGCCCGATTTTGTCGGATAAATAACCGGCCGGCCAGGCCACTGCCAGCATGCCGATGACGCCGAAAATGGCGAATTCCGCTGTCGAACCGGCCGGGGTTTCCACGCCGATGACGTCCTCGAGGTAGTATAGAGCCCAGGTCTGGATGGTGGTAAATGCCATATAGATAAGGGCACGGGAGACCAGAAACCATTTCATTTCGGATTTGGCGGTTACCTCTTTTACTGTCTCCCAGAGTGCTTTGAGTGCTGAGCGCGCGCGACCAATCGGGACACCCGGTTTTTCTTTAACGGTTAGAGCCGTGGCAATCATCGCTCCCAGCATCGTCACCCCCAGTATGAGGATTACCAGCCACAGCCAAAGGCTTTCGTCTCCCGTCGAGTATCTGTCCATCAGCTCGCCGGTGATGAAAACAAAAACCACTGCCCCGATAACCTCTAAAAGGGCTTTAACGCCCGAAGCCAGCCCGTACTTATTCCGGGGTACCAGGTCGGGAATGAAAGCTTGGAAGGGACCCTGCGCCGTATTGGTAGCTATATTGAGCAGGCAGTAAACGACGAAAAGGGTGGCGAAGCTGCCCGCCAGGCCTACACCGGGAAGAAAACACAGGGTGGCAATTGTTCCGATAATGATGAAAGGTCGGCGCTGCCCCCACCTGAAGCTGGAGCGGTCGCTGATGGCCCCGGCTATCGGTTGGGCCAGCATCGCCAGTAATAACCCTGAAAGCGTCATCAGGCCCAGATAGGTGTTTTTCTGTGTCTCGGGAACGAATTCCTGCAAGCGCATTTGCAGGATAATCCAGTGCATACTCTGCCATAGCGCGGTAATGGCAAGACTGAAAATCGATATCTTTACATAATCCCAGCGACGGAAGCTTGTGATGATGTTGTTCGACATGGCTATTATCGTCACCAGCATACCAGAGGAAGCTGGAACGAGGCAAGAAAAAAGGGTAATCAGAGGTGAACCATTTTATAATCTGGTCAGGTTCGGTATATAATTCATACTAACATGGCAGCACGTTACCCGCTCATCGAAGAAATCCACATGGCCCCGGAACCCCTCTGGTGCTTTGAGGTATTCGCGAACCGTCCTTACAGCTTTTTCCTCGATAGCGGCATGGACCCCGGCAAGCTGGGTCGGTATTCCTTCATGGGCAGCGACCCTTTTCTGGTTCTCCGGAGTCGTGGCGATGAAATAACGGTTATTCGGAACGGGACGGAGGAAATCAGGCGGGGCAACCCTTTCGACGTGCTCAGGGAATTTCTGGATTTATATTCTTTAGAGGTTCAGCAGGCTCCTGTGCCTTTTGTTGGTGGCGCGGTCGGCTATTTCAGCTATGACCTCGGTCGTTTCATCGAGCGCCTGCCGGATACCGCCGTCGACGATTTGCAGCTCCCCGAATGCTACCTGGCTTTTTACGATGCCGTGGTGGCTTACGACCACCTCGCCGGTAAGACCTTTGTCGTCTCCACCGGCTTCCCGGAGCTGGATGAAAATAGTCGGCTCCGCCGAGCGGAGGACAGATTGAAAGAGTTGAGGAACCGGATTTTACTCAGTCCGCCTCCGCAGGAGATAAAAGAGGCCCCTGCCGATAAGGGTGCCAGGCTCAGAGGCAACTTCACTCATGATAACTACCTTAAAGCGGTGGAAACCACCCGCGAATACATCTGTGCCGGTGATATATTTCAGGTGAATTTATCTCAGAGATTCGAAGCTGATATCACCGTACCGCCTTACGAACTCTATAAACGACTGCGCAGGATTAATCCGGCTCCCTTTGCTAACTACTTCGGTTTCGACGGCGTCAGTATTGTCGGCGCTTCGCCGGAGAGGTTTCTCAAGCTCCGTGGCGACCGGGTGGAGACCCGTCCCATCAAAGGTACCAAGCCGCGCGGTAAAACTCCCCGGCAGGACGATGAACTGGCGCGGAGCCTGCTGGCCAGCGTCAAGGACCGGGCGGAGAACGTCATGATTGTCGACCTGGAAAGGAACGACATCGGTAGGGTCTGCCGCTACGGCACCGTCAAGGTCACCGAGCTTGCTATTCTGGAGACTTATCCTACGGTTTTCCACCTGACCTCCACGGTGGTCGGGCAGCTCGGGGAGGGCAGGGACCGCATCGACCTGTTGAAAGCCACTTTCCCCGGGGGTTCCATCACCGGCGCGCCCAAGGTACGTTCTATGGAGATAATCGATGAACTGGAGCCGACCCGCCGCAGCGTTTATACCGGCTCGCTGGGTTACCTGAGCTTCAACGGGGATATGGACCTTGATATCGTTATCAGGACGATTATCGTTAAAGATGGGAGGGCTCATTTCCAGGTGGGAGGAGCTATTACCTATGATTCCGACCCTGAAGCTGAATATCAAGAGACCCTCGATAAGGGCAGGGCGATGATGCAGGCCCTGGGTCTGTACCCTGATTCTGATGTGGAAGTTCTATCATGATTCTGATTATTGATAATTACGATTCGTTTGCCTACAACCTGGTGCAGTACCTTGGCGAACTGGGACAGGAGCCGGTGGTCTATCGCAACGACGCCATTACTCTGGAGGAAATAGAGGCTATGCAGCCGGGTCATATCGTGATTTCGCCTGGTCCCTGTACCCCGCTGGAAGCCGGCATTTCCAATGATATCGTCAGACATTTCCGCCGGAAAATACCCATCCTTGGGGTGTGCCTGGGACACCAGTGCATCGGCTACGTGTACGGTGCCACCATCAAGCGGGCCGAACTGCCCGTGCACGGCAAGGATTCCGTGATTCACCACGATGGCGAGACGGTTTTTAGAGGCATTAAGTCTCCTCTCACCGGGGCGCGGTATCACTCGCTGGTCATCGACGCGACTACCCTGCCTTCGGTGCTTGAGGTGTCGGCAAAGACTGAAGAAGGCGTTATCATGGGTGTCCGCAATCGGCACGATGTCGTCGAGGGCGTGCAGTTCCACCCGGAGTCTATACTGACGCCGGACGGACATGGTATTTTATCTAACTTTTTGAGTATGTCTGTACCGGCAGGGAGGAAGTGATGGCAGAGAATATTTACATAAACGGTTCGCTAGTACCCCGTTCCAAGGCCCGTATATCGGTCTTCGACCATGGTTTTCTCTATGGTTACGGACTCTTTGAGACGATGCGCGCCTACGACGAGAACATATTCCTCCTGGACAGGCATGTCGCCCGACTTACAAAGTCGGCGAAGAGTATCGGGATAAATCTTGCCGGAATCGACCTTAAAAAGGCCTGTCGTGACACACTTACAGCCAATGCACTCCAGAGCGCCCGTGTCAGACTTACCGTCTCGCACGGCGATTCCGCTGAATTTCCCTGGCTGGAAGCGGGAAACCGTCCCACGGTGGTTGTTACCGCCAGGGAATACCAGCCTTATTCACCGCAGGTATACGGCCGGGGCTTTAAGGCTGGTATATCGTCGTATCGGCGCTCCCGGTATTCATCGCTTAGCGGTATAAAGTCTACCAATTACCTGGTTAATGTCCTCGCCCGGAGAGAAGCGACACTGGATGGACTTGATGAATCGATGCTGCTTAACGAAGATAGCTATATTACCGAAGGAAGTACATCAAACGTCTTTTTTGTAAAATCGTCAGGACTGATGACGCCGCCGCTGGAAAGCGGTATCCTGCCGGGTATTACCCGGGCACTGGTGATGGAGATAGCCGGTACGCTGGGAATAAACGTTGCCGAAGAAAATGTTTCTTCGGCTGACCTTCAGCATTTTGAAGAAGCGTTTTTAACCAGCTCGATGATGGAGATAATGCCGCTAGTGGCGGTAAAGCAGCAGAACGGAAAAGTTATTACTATAAGTTCTGGCAAACCGGGTGAAATCACACGGCGACTGGTGTCCGCCTACAAGGAAAGGGTAAAAAAAGAGACCAGAATATAGTGATTATATCTACCAGAACTCAACCTGGGAGATGTTCTCGGTTTCCCGTATTATCTTCCTGATTTTTCCCCTCGTCGCTTTGTCCGTAATCGGCTCCACTTCCGATACTGCCAGTCCGTCCTTGTCTTTAGTGATATCTTGACTGATGATATAACCGGGTACCAGCGCCGAGGTGTAGTCGGCGTTGCCGCAGCAGGATGAGTCCACCACGGCACTGCTCAGGACATAGAGGATTTCCCGCCCGTCGATTTTTATTACGGACTCTTTTTCGGGGGTATAGTGTCCGGCGGGGACTGCGATATCCTGGTTTAGTTTGAGATGGGTGTATTTGATCATATCTCGCTTACCGTTTCTACGGGTAGACCGCGAGTGATTCAAGCCCGGTCGTCTCGGGCAGGCCCAGCATGATGTTCATGTTCTGGATGGCCTGTCCTGCCGCTCCTTTGACCAGATTATCGATGCAGCTGATAACCACCAGTCGGCCAGTACGTCGGTCGATGGTGGGAAAAATATGGCAGTAGTTGCTGCCCAGGGTATGTTTGGTATGAGGCGGAGACTTAACCACTCTCACGAAAGGCTCGTCCTGATAAAAATCCTCGAAATATTTGACCAGCTCGTCCTCCCCCGTTCTGCCCCCCGCCACTTTCCCCGGCACCAGGCTGGCGTAGGCAGTGGTGAGTATGCCGCGGGTCATCGGTACTAGGTGAGGCACGAAGGTTATCGCGAACGTCTGCTTTTTCGCCAGCGCCTCTATCTCCTGGGTTATCTCGGGCAGGTGGCGGTGTCCTTCCAGCGCGTAGGCGGAGGTATCCTCGTTAGCTTCGCTATAATGGGTGTTCAGCTTGAGAGTTCTCCCTGCCCCGGAAATCCCGGATTTGCTATCGAAAATAATATCGGGTGCGACCAATCCCGCCTTGATAGCGGGAGCGATGGCCAGTATCGCCCCGGTGGGATAGCAGCCGGGGTTGGCTACCAGCTTCTCGGTGACGATCATATCGCGGTGTAGCTCGGGAAGACCGTACACCGCTTCCTCCAGCAGGCGCGGTGCCGGGTGGGTAAAATCGTACCAGCGCGGATAGTTTTCGGCTTCTTTCAGACGGAAATCGGCGCTGATGTCCACTACTTTGGCCTCTCCCTCCAGCATTGGTATTATTTCCTGGGCGCTTTCCTTATGCGGCAGGGCGGAGAAAATGAAATCGACAGCCTCCAGGTGAGGGGTGATGGTTAGGTCGATGCCTGCAAAGTGAGGGAAGACCTCAGCCAGGGGTTTACCGGCATTACTCCGTCCCGTAACCGATGTCAGTTCCACCTCAGGGTGCCGGCAGAGCAATCGCGCCAGTTCTATTCCGGCGTAACCCGTCACGTTAATGATTCCGACCCGGGTTTTGGCCATAAAATACCCCTTCTTTCCTCTTGATTATGAGTATAGCATAAGCGTCGCCTGATTTGTACTGAGTAGGGAAAAATCAGGCTGATTTCACGTGATATTATCCATTTGGGGAAAATTTTTTGAAGAAATTTGGTTTTGAGCCCAAAAAAGTATCATTTGAGCCTGTTTCCCTCTTGACATGAGCGTAACAATGGTTTATTGTTTAAAGCAAATACCACTAAGGAAGGAGGAAAACATGCAAGCATATTGTGTGAAGTGCCGTGCCAAGAAGGAGATGAAAGACCCGAAGTCCATCACCATGAAGAACGGCAAACCGGCAACGCAGGGTGTATGCCCGTCCTGCGGCACCAAGATGTTTAGAATCGGCAAGAGTTAAGCCGATTTTTTTAATTTAAAGGGATTGATATATAATAACAAAGCTGGATATTTACCGATTTAGGGATATCCAGCTTTTTTTATGTGGACTGTTTGCGCCGGTTCTATGAACGATAGGTGACGTATTTGTTAACCAGGTCGACGGTGTTTACGGCGTTCAGCTTGTGAAATACCAGCGAGAAGCGGTCCTCCAGTTCCTTCATTATCTCACTGAGATTGGACTCGGGGAGGTTCCAGAGTTCTTTTTTATAGTCCCCGAAAGCTTTCTTACGGGTCTTGTACTGGAATTGCTCGTCTGTTTCGTCTGATTTCCGCTCGTCTCTGTACTTTACAGCGATGTGCCCGTATATCTCGTCCCGCAGTTCCCCGGGGAAGTGCGGGCTGTCGTAGACGATGTTTTGAAAGCCGGTAGCCAGGTGTACCTCGACGGTCCCAACTTTGGGGAACATGTCGAAAGCCTCGTCGGGCAGGGTCGAAGCGCCGTGCTGTACCGCCCCGCCCATGCCGTACTCCTCTCGGGCCAGCTTGGATAGCTTTTTCAAAACATCGAAATCTATCTTAACCCGGGCAATCGACCCGTCGGGCAAAACGACACCGCCGTGGGCCGTGCCGGTCTGAACGCTGATTTTGGATATCCCGTTGGCGTCTTTCCCCAGCGCTTCTCTATATCCCTTCATGAACGCTTTTAGGTCGCCAACGGTGCTGTTTCCTTTGCCTATCTCCCCGATTTCCCCTCCGACCGATACCATAACGCCCTCCGGCTGGATATCACGTATGAATTGAGTCATTTCGGCGGTTATCCTTGTATTCAGAGTCTGTTGCTCTACCAGGTCTTCTTTCTCGATATCCACCAGCGTGGAAGCGTCGATGTCTATATTATAAAAACCGGCATCTACCGCCTCCCGAATCAATTGTTTGATATCACTGATTTCCTGATCGTGATCTTCCCGGAACATCTTCCGCCTTACCTGAAAGTGGTCGCCCTGGATAAATACGGGACTCGTAAAATTCTCGCGGATGGCGGCGGCGAGTATGCAGGCTGTATATTCGGCTGGAGACTGCAGCGTATAGTCTATTTCCGAGCGGGCAATCTCGAAGATGAAAGCGCCAACCCTGTCCTTAATAGCCGCCCTGAAGACGGCCCGGGCGGTATCGTAGGTAATCCCCCGGATGTTTATCGCCGGCACGGTAATGTTCTGGTAGAGTCCTTTGCCGGACGCTTCATAGAGCCCCTGTATGCTGGCGGGGACGATGCCGCTTTCCAGTGCCATCTCACGAATTATCCGCCGGTATTCCTCTTTCTGTTGACTGTCGGTGCTGAATACCGCCGTTTCAATAAGTCTGTCAATATTATCGCTTTTTCCGCTGTTCATGCTTCTTCTTCCCGTTCAGTATGGTGCGGCGTCCGTTGTACCTGTCTTGGTCATACTCCACGGTCGGGTCGACCCGGCTTAATTTACCGTAGATATTTTCCAGGTGGCAAAAACCAATTTGCCCACCTTTAAGGCATACCATATTGCCGAAATTCTGTTTTACTACCAGGTCGACGGCGGCAATCCCATAGTACCTTCCCATCCTGCGGTCGTAGGCACACGGGGCGCCGCCTCGCTGTAGATGACTGAGTGTGACGCTTCTGGTCTCCAGTCCGGTACCCTTCTCAATCTCATCGGCGACATACTGCCCGATGCCGCCGAGGGCTTTATGCCCGAAGCTGTCGACCCCCTTTTTCTTCACGACCTCGGTGCCGCCTTTCTGTTTGGCACCCTCGGCCACGATGATGATTTCGTACCTGGCGCCGGACCGGCTGCCCTCGAGTACCAGTTCGTTAACCCTGTCCATGGAGAAGTCGTGTTCGGGAATGAGGATAATATAGGCGCCGCAGGCCTCGCCTCCCCGCAGTGCCAGCCAGCCCGCCGTCCTTCCCATCGTCTCCACGACGAATATCCTCTTGTGAGAACCCGCCGTGGTTCTCAGCCTGTCGACTTCCTCGGTGATGACATTCAGAGCGGTTTCGTATCCCAGCGTGTATTCCGTTTCCGGGAGGTCTTTGTCTATCGTTTTGGGAATGCCGACAACATTAACGCCTTCCCGGGACAGCCTGGTAGCAATCGCCAGGGTACCGTCGCCGCCGATGGCAATCACGGCGTCAATGCCGCGTCTCCTGATATTATCTATTACCAGCTTGGAGCACTCGTTTTTCGGGTCGTACGGACTGAACCGCGAGGTGCCCAGCATCGTACCGCCGTACCTGTCCCACGTTCTCACTATGTCCGAGTCCAGATGCACTATCCATCCCTGGTCGGAGCCGGGACTGGACAAATCGATGTTTGCCAGCCCTTTCCATCCATCGCGGATTCCCAGGACTTCGTAGCGTACCCCTCTTTCCTCTTCAAGGCGTTCGTCCAGGGCGGTTTTGACGACCCATTTTAGGGCGGGATTAAGCCCGGCGCAATCGCCGCCCCCGGTCAGGACGGCTATTCTACTTCTTTTCATAGTATCGTTATTATAAGTTTAGCATTACCCGCTGTCAAAAGGCTAACGGAGGCCATTTCTAGCCCCTCCGCTTGCTCATCTTGAACCACGGATGGAAACTGATAATCGAATCCTTCGGCATACGTTGGTGGTTCTCTCTTCTCATCGTCATATCCATTGCCATGAGGTAATCCCCAATGCGGTCGGGCATGAGGAAATGCTCCCCGACGTATTCCCTGGCTCTTTGTCCGATAGCCTGGGCCGCTTTTCGGTTTTTCAAGAGATTCAGCACCCTTTTACCCGTTTTATAGGCTGTCTCGTAAAAATAACCGGTATCGCTGTCCCTTATCTGTAGAGGTATTGCCCCCACGTTGGCAGCGATTACCGGCTTGGCTTTCCATAGGGCCTCGGTGATAACCAGACCGAATCCTTCACGCGTAGAGGGCTGCATGATAACGTCCGCCGCGCGTTGGAGGGCGTTTACTTCCTTCCAGTTTTCCAGGCGGTTGGCTAAAGAAAGGTTCAAAATACGGATGTCCTCGTCATTTTTGATGTCTTCATATAGTCTTGCCAGAATGCGTTTGCCTTCGGGGTCGTCGGAGGCCATGCCCCCGGCCAGGATAAGCTGGCATTTCATCTCTTTCCTCACGAAGCGGAAGGCGGCTATCGTCCTGTCCAATCCTTTCCAGGGATCGAACCTGCCCACCTGAACTACCGTCGGGATGCTTTTATCTATGTTGTATCTGGCAAGGACCTGGTCTATCTCCGACTGACTGAGTTCGCGGTTCTTCTCGGAAAGGGGGTCGATAAAAGGCGGTATGATAAAGCTGGGTAACGGCCAGCGCGTAACCACGTAATGAGCGGCGGAGAATATTGCCGCATCGTAGGGAGACATCCAGCTGGTCATGAAGTCCCAGAGTCCGGGATTGTCATCCATGGGGGTCTCTTCGATATCTATATGGCACCGCCAGAGCCAGGTTTCACCCTGCTTTTTCAGGTGGCGCGCCAGGCCCAGTGGTTGGGGGTCGTTGACCATGATGATATCGTAATAACCATCGACGATGTCGCTGCGGGCGCAGTCGGCAATGGTACAGTAGTAAGCCCTTTCCATTTCCTGGCTGAAGGTTCCCCTCATTCCCTGGAGGAGGTTGTGTAGCCCTTTGGTACACTCGAAAAACTCGTCATTACCCTTGATGACCTTCCATTCCGTCTCCACGCCGAGATTATTCAGGAACGGCACGGAGCTATACAGCATCTCGGCCACTCCGCCGCCCTGAGCGGTGGCGTTGAGCTCCAGGACCTTGATACCCTTCAAACGTTCCGCGGCCTGCATCACCCTTTCTGTCCTGGCCTCACCCAGAATTGACTTGTAGTCTTTAAGTTGCGGTGCGGTAAAGTGACGGCAGTTGTAACGTTTACTGTAAACAACACCTTCCGGAGGTATTGATGTTCCCGGGATTGATAAATCTTTAACTGCTGTTTTTTTACGGCTGTTTCCGTTTTTCCGTTTTATCGGTGTCTTGCCGGCTATAGCCATGAATACCCTCCTTTAAAAAGGCTCGTTTATTCTCACCGGAGTGTATATATTATGGGTAAAGTATGCCTAATATAAGATATTGTAGTAATCATATGATGGCGACTCTATCCGAACAAGGGTGTAA
>SMTZ1_10001868_pt1 | contig 24494 bp, 23 predicted proteins | sample DeeMarSWOR136_30_FD_25667 | JGI IMG/M metagenome (IMG submission 25667) | reverse complement strand
CCGGATGGCTTTCTCCATCTCATCAGAGCTGATAGGCAAATAGCCTCCGGTATCGACCAATAAAAAGGAATTTCCCCGCCATTCCACTTCGGCATACAGGCGATCCCGGGTTACGCCAGGTTGATCATCCACAATGGCTTTTTTTTGTTTGATTATACGGTTGAAAAAAGTTGATTTTCCAACATTGGGACGACCAATAATTGTAACAATAGGTTGATTCATTTCAGATTCCAATTTCAAATATTTGTTCGCGACTTTTCAGGTGTTCAGCAACATAAAGAGAAGGGCCAGTGTGCCGGATGTTGCGAGCTATCTCTTCGGATCTCGCCCCGCTTTCCGCTTCAATATTGACCAGTAACTGTAAAAAGCTGTCTGGAAATATTATGACTTTTCTCCCTAATTTTCCTTCCAGACGTTGCGCCGTCCAGTTATCTAAAAACAGCCCATCATGATTCAGGATTCTTGGCGGAAGAACTACATAATCTCCCAATTCTTTCCGCTTTAATTGATGAAAAATATCTTCACCTACCAGTAAAGCAGCTACTTCAACAGAATCACCGTAAAAATGATTGGTAATGGTGTATAATGAAAAGGTGAGGTTAGGTATTTTCTGCAAATCTGGTAAAAAGTATCTCTTGAGGGCACTGGCACCAAGCTTTCCACTGACCAAGGTGAGATGCAATTTTGTTTTATTTTTCAATAATTGTCTCATTTCCTTTTTCATGCGATTGATTAAATCTCGGGTTAATCCCACCCCATTTTCCAGCTGATAAAATTCTTCATAATAATCATTGCCCGGCAGATCGATACCAGTTCGGATATAAAACTCATCCGAGAGGTATACAAAGGAACTTCCCAGTTCATCCAGCAGCTGTTTGCGAAAATCTTTCACTTTTTCGATTAATTGTATACTGTACTCATGGGTTACGGATTTAAGTGCTGGTAAATTTTTTCGATGTTTGGTTAAACCTACCGGTACAATAGCAATGGAACGAATAGCAGGGAAAAATTTCTTCAATTCAGCAATAGTCTGCTCAAGATAGTTTTCATCATTTATTTCCGGACACAGAACCACCTGGCAATTTAATTCAATGCCATTTTCTGTTAAAAAAGCAATCTTTTCCAGTAAACGATCGTCAAATTTTATTCCCAGCAAATATTTTCGCAATTCTATATCTGTTGCATGCACTGAAACATAAAGGGGGGAAAGGCGTTGTTCTACGATTCGTTTGAGGTCTTCCTCAGTGGTATTAGATAAAGTTACATAATGCCCATAAAGGAAGGAGAATCGAAAGTCTTCATCTTTAAAATATAGAGTTTTTCGCAAACCGGTGGGATTTTGATGCACAAAACAGAATACACACTTATTACCGCATTTGCGCATTTTAAGGTCTTCCAAGGTAATACCAAGCTCTTCCTGATAATTCTTTTCAATATCAAAAATAATCTGTTGACCGTTTTGTTCAATCAGAATCTCTAAATCTTCACCTGTTGAATAAAAGCGATAATCCAGGGCATCGCGAATTTCTTTCCCATTGATGCTTATCAATTTATCCCCAATTTTTATGCCGATTTCCTGCGCAATGCTACCCGGTTCTATATCAAGAATTTCTACCATAATAAAATCTGTATTATGAGTTCAAGTTAAATATATATGCTATTTATTACCTCTTGTGCAAAATAAAAAGATCTTAACGAAAATTCAAAAGAACGCAAACCAGGAAAACAGATTCATGCTAATAATTACGTTCAATATTATCAAAGAAAATTAAGTCTTTGGTCTGCTTATTATTCATTATTATAATTTCGCACAACCAGTATTTATTATATTTATATACGTTACAGACTATGAATACATTATATCAAACTAAACCAAAAAATTGTAGATAATTTAAGAATGATGGAGAGGTTTTACTATAGAATTGAATATTAGTTACAGAGGAATGATGTAATTGTAAGGGAGTTTCAGATAATGTGACTTAGTTAGCCAAATACGAAAACATTATTATAATTTATTTCAATAGCATCATCTTTTTTGATAAAGTAAAATCCTTTGTTTGCAACCTTTAGATGTAAACACCGCTTGCCAGGTCGGAGGCGTTAAATAGTACGGAATGAGTCCCTACATTCATACGTCGATCACCGATGAGTATAGCTACTTTTTCACCTATTACATTAAAAACCATCAACTCTACCTCCGATGATTTAGGAAGGGTAGAATTGATATTCGTTACGAGATTGAATGGATTCGGGTAATTCTGTGCCAGTTCAAATTATATTTTTAAAAGACTTTTTCACCTGCCTGAATAATTTTAAAAAAACTGTCCGCTTCCAGACAGGCACCGCCAACCAGTGCACCATCAATATCCGGCTGGGAGAATAGCCCCTTGGCATTTTCCGGTTTAACACTGCCACCATAAAGTATAGTTACTCTCTGACCTATTTTGACACCGAACAAAGGATCCAGAATTTCTCTTAAAAAGGCATGAATCTCCTGAGCCTGAGCAGGTGTAGCTGTTTTGCCGGTCCCAATTGCCCAAACTGGTTCGTAAGCAATCACAATATTCCTGAGATCAACCGCTTTAAATCCCTTCAATCCCCATTCAATCTGGTTCAACACAATATCTTTGGTTAAATTCTGTTGACGAAGTTCTAAGGTCTCGCCTACACAATAGATTACTTTTAATTTATTTTGTAAGGCAATTTTAATTTTTTTATTCAGAAGTTTCTCATCTTCTTTAAAATATTGACGCCGTTCACTATGCCCGATAATCACCCATTTGGCCCCGGTACTTTTTATCATCTGAGCAGATACCGCCCCAGTATAAGCACCTTGATTTTCCCAGGCTAAATTCTGGGCACCAACCTCGATTTTACTTCCTTTCAATTCCCCCGTAACCATGCTGAGTGAAGTATAGGGTGGACAAACCAGCACAACACATTTTTGGGTGGGTCGTTTTGTTAATCTGGTTTTCAGTTGCCTGACCAGCCGAACTGATTCGGGTACAGTTTTGTACATTTTCCAGTTACCAGCAATAATTTTTTTACGCATTCATAACTCCTTTATTATGAGATATCAGTATTAGAATTATCGACACGATACCTCAAAGTTAACCTCTTTATAAAGTAAAACTCAAGAATGCATCGAGATTTATTTTTTCATGAATATAAGTATCCTGATACATTATGTTCCACAAAGCAAGCATAAACAGAAAATAGCCACACCCGGTAATATTTTTCCTTCCAGGAATTCGAGCGATGCTCCACCACCAGTGGAGACATGACTCAGTTTGTTTGCAATACCTATCTTTTTCACCGCGGCAGCTGAATCCCCGCCGCCAATAACAGTCGTTGCACCTTTTTCAGTGGCCATAGCCAGGTATTTCGCAATCTCTTCGGTGCCCTTGGCAAATTCCGGAATCTCAAAAACACCCATTGGACCATTCCAAACGATGGTTTTTGCATTGCTTAGAATCTGAATAAATTTTTTAATTGTTTGTGGACCGATATCAACCCCTAACCATTCTGCTGGAATGCTATCCACATTTACCGTTTTAGTGTTAGCACCTGCTTCAAATTTGTCAGCAACGAGTACATCTTCAGGTAAGACCAATTTAAAAGCACCATCTTTCGCTTTATTTAGCACTTCTTTTGCCATTTCAACACGATCTTCTTCCAGCAGGGATTTTCCGATCTCCATTCCCTGGGCCTTGAAGAAAGTAAAGATCATACCGCCGCCGATCAGAAGATAGTCTGCCTTACCCAATAAATTCGAGATGACATCAATTTTACCGGAAATTTTTGCACCACCCAGAATGGTGACGAAAGGCCGGGTGGGATTCTCCAGGGCGCCGCCGAGATATTCCAACTCTTTTTGCATTAAATATCCGGAAGCGCACTGGTCGAAATAATTTGTAGCACCTTCGGTGGAAGCATGAGCACGATGGGCACTGCCAAAAGCATCATTCACGTAAAGGTTACACCCTTCTGCCAATAACTTGGAAAAAGTCGTATCATTTTTCTCTTCTTCCGGATGGAAGCGCAGATTTTCCAAAAGCAGAACATCCCCATTCTTTAAGGATTTTTTCAGGTTCAATACTTCCGGGCCAATGCAGTCAGGAGCAAATTTCACTTCCTTACCAAGGAGATTCTGTAGACGCTTGGCTACTGGCTTTAGGCTCATACTGTCCACTCGCTGGCCCTTAGGCCGACCCAAGTGAGAACACAAAATGGCCCTGCCACCATCACCAATAATTTTTTTAATGGTGGGAAGTGAGGCTTTAATCCGTAGATCGTCCCTCACCTGCAAATCTTCAGTAAGTGGAACATTAAAGTCCACCCTTACCAGCACATTTTTCCCCTTAAATTGAAGGTCATCAATTGTCAACTTAGCCATGGTTTTATCCTGTATATGAGTTATTGTTATATGATCATTGGATAATGAATCTATGAACCACAGAGAACACAGAGTAATTTTAAACTTAAAAGGTACAAAACAGATATATTCTGTGTTCTCCGTCGTTATTTTTTTAAGAGTGTCTACATCGCAGCCATTTTCTTGAGAATATCCACTGTTCTGCAGGAGTACCCCCATTCATTGTCATACCAGGATATTACTTTGGCCAGATTACCATTCATTACCCGGGTAGATATGGAATCAAATATGCTGCTATAAGCATTTCCGACGATATCAGAAGAAACAATCGGATCCTCACAGTACTCCAGAATACCTTTTAAGCTAGTGTTGGCTGCGGCTTTCATTTTGGCATTAATCTCTTCCGGGGTAGTATTTTTCTCCAGTTCAACCACTAAGTCAACCAAGGATCCATCGGCAACAGGAACACGAACAGCGATACCATCCAATTTACCTTTTAGTGCCGGGATAACCAGGCCGGTTGCTTTTGCGGCACCGGTGGTGGTTGGGATAATATTGGCTGCTGCTGCCCTCGCCCGTCTTAAATCTTTATGAGGAAGATCCAAAATTCTCTGATCATTGGTATAGGCATGAATTGTGGTCATCCATCCACGCTTGATGTTAAAGTTCTCATGTAGCACTTTGGCAACCGGTGCCAGACAGTTAGTAGTACAACTGGCATTTGATACAATGGCATGTCCCGGTTTCAAGGTGTCATCATTTACTCCCATTACTACTGTATTATCCAGTTCATCCTTTGCCGGAGCGGTCAGAATTACTTTTTTAGCGCCTGCATCCAGATGCATGCTCAACTTTTTTCGATCTCTGAAAACACCTGTTGACTCAATTATATATTCCACACCCAGTTTCTTCCAGGGCAATTGGGCAGGATCTTTTTCTGCCAGAACTTTCACTTTTCGTTTGCCAGCAACCAAATAATCTCCCTCAGCCTTTACCGGAACCGGATATCGTCCATGAACCGAATCATATTTCAGTAGATGAACCAGGGTTTTCGAGTCCGTCAAATCATTGATAGCTAGTATTTCGACAGCAGCATCATCTTGCAATGCTTTGAAAACCAGGCGTCCAATTCTCCCAAAACCATTAATCGCGACTTTGATAGCCATATTTTTCTCCTTCATGGGTTAATGATGATTTCGTTTATTGAAATTACTTTCAATCTTTATTTTAGGAATTCATGACAAAAGTATTTCAAAAACCAGACGGTAAATATATAAATAATCCGTTATTCTAGCAAGATATTTTGAGAAATTAATCACACCTCCTCAATACTTGCCAAGATGTTAATTTGTGTAAAATAGCATACTTCATTTTTAGAAAAAATCAGTATATTTACATTTAGAATTAGCAGTTGAAAGTAACCTGAATAATTTTCTTTGAAAGGAGACATTTATGCCCAGCGGGATAGAATCTTACTCCCGGCATTTCGCCCATCCGGTGACCCTGTTATCTGTTTCTGATGGCGTTCATGAAAATGTGGCAACAATGTCATGGATTTCCCCTGTTTCAACCAGACCACCACTTCTGATGGTTGCTGTACATCCTAAACGATATACTCATGAACTGATATTGAAAAGCAAAGAATTCGCCATATTAGTCCTTTCTAATCTGCAACAGGAACTGGCAACTCTTGCTGGCACAATCTCTGGTAAAAATAAAAATAAATGGGATCTACCCCAATTTAAACTCCAGAAAAAAAAGGCCAAAAAAATAAAGGCCCCTTTGCTAAAAGAGTGCCGGGCATCACTGGAATGCAAACTGGTGAATCATTTCACCGCCGGTGATCATACCATTTTTATCAGCGAAGTAATCGAAAGTGAATTTGATCCTGATGTACTGCCCCTGATTCTCTTCAACCGGAAATATATCAATCCTGGTCAATTTATAGCCAATTATCCCTAAACTGGCGAGATTTATACACATAGCGGAAATAATGATTATAGCGAAGTGACCGGGGATATGTGATATGAGTGGGGGATAAATTTTCCATTCTCCCCTCTCCTCTTATTAGAGGCATTTTAATTTTTCCTTTGGTATATCTTCGGTAAGTTCATTTCAAACAGTTTAGCTTACTTTAACAAGTATCGCTTATCCCTTTTACATCAGAGAACTATTTATGCTGGAGATATTTAAAAAGTACCAGAGAATAATATAAATTAACTTAAATAAATATATTAAATTACAGCAACTCCATACGTGATTTCACTTGCTTAAATTTTGTTAAAATGATATATTAAACCGGAAAAATCATATTTGACATGGGAATTTTGTTAAAAAACGGGACAATTGTTACTCAAAATAATAAGCGGAATATTATTTCGGGTGATATTCTAATTAATAATGACAAGATTGAAATAATTAATAAGAATATTCCGGAAAATAACCATATTATTTATGATTTAACTGATCTGGTGATTCTTCCCGGTTTAGTTCAAGCCCATATTCATTTATGTCAGACCATTTTCCGCAATTTAGCGAATGAGCTGGAATTGATGGATTGGCTTGAACAGCGTATCTGGCCCTGGGAGATGGCACATAGTCCAGATTCTTTGCGTGTCTCAGCCCGGCTGGGATTGGCGGAATTGCTTTTGAGTGGTACCACCACCATCCTGGATATGGGTAATGGCAAACATCAGGAGATCATTTTTCAGGAAATGACTGCATCGGGTATAAGAGGCTTCAGTGGGATGGTGATGATGGACCGGGGTGATCATTCATATAAATATGAATTAAATGAGATTCTGAAGACAACCGAGTCTTTAATTAAAACCTGGCATCAATCTTCAAACAGTCGGATCCAATATGCCCTTGCCCCACGTTTTGCTCCATCCTGCAGCCAACAATTATGGGAGGGTGTTAAAAGTATAGCTGAGGAAAACGACCTTATCATTCACAGCCATTCATCTGAAAACAAAAAAGAATGGCAACTGGTAAAGGATATAACTGGATATTCAAACATAGAATTTTTCGTTAAATCCGGATTGGCTTCTCCCAAGTTATGTTTAGCCCACTGCATCTGGGTTTCTGAAGAAGAAATCGATCTGATTGCTGATACCGGCATAAATGTTTTACATTGCCCGACTGCTAACCTGAAACTAGGCTCTGGCATTGCACCTGTTCCCAGATTTGTAGAAAAAGGAGTTAATATTGCCCTGGGTTCGGATGGCGCAGCATGTAATAATAATCTTGACATCTTTCAGGAAATGCGGTTGGCTGCTTTGATTCAAAAACCACAAAATGGCGTGAAATCCACTTCAGCAAATATTATATTAGATATGGCAACCCTTGGAGGAGCAAAGGCATTGGGTTTGGAAGACCAGATTGGTAGTATTGAAGTGGGTAAAAAAGCAGATCTTACCATTTTGAATCTGAATAAAGTCCATTGCATTCCCGCCGATGATATTTATTCACAGATCGTATACTCAGCAAATGCCTCCAATGTGAAACATGTGATGATCGACGGAAAATGGACAGTATTTGACCATCAATTAACTAATCTAAAGGAAGAGGATGTTATTTCCACAGTTTGGGAGGAAGTTCAAAATATATTTACTGCTAATTAAACTAATAATATTTCATAGAAGGAGATTATGATGGGCAGGATAGTGATTATTACATTCTTTATAATGGTATTCTTAATAAGTTGTGGCAAGAAAGATGCTACGGTCAAAACTGATAATGCCCTTGATCCACCATCATTATTGAAAAAGGGTACTCAACAGTATAATGAAGATAATCTTGAAGCCGCTTTAACGAATTTTGAAACCATTTATACTCGCTACCCAACCAGTAGAGAATACATCAGCGCGGTCATTGGTATGGCCCGGTGCTATAATGATATGGGTGATTTTGAAAGAGGTTTTCAATTGCTCTATAATCTGATCCGGGAAAATATGGTACCGACCCGAGTACCCGAAATCTATAATGAAATGGCGAGATATTATGAAGTTCATGCAATCTATTCCACCGAAGCAGGTATCTCAAATAAAGCTGAAGATTTCCAGAAAGCCATCGATTTATATACGAAATCCGTTAAATATCCCAATAGCGATGACGTTGTAGCAAAATCCTATGCACAGTTCAAAGTAGGCGACTTAAATCAACAATTAGAAAAATACGAGGATGCGGCACTGGCTTATCAATCAACTATCTATAAATTTCCCAATACAGAATGGGCCCAGATCGCTCAAACCCGCATTGCAGACCTGAAGCAAGCTGGTCAACAGGTGTTAAGCCCAATCGATCAACCAAAACAATCGCAAACCACAGAGGAAACTGAAACTCCTGAAACAGCACCACCACCAGAATTGCAGCAACCTGTGGTCCCCGATACTTCTCAGGTGATGGAATAATTATTTTTTGATATCCGCATCACTTCCAACAGCAGTGAGGTCATAATGGAAATTCCGAGAGAATTAATACAGGAATTACCAAAAACAGATCTCCATGTTCATTTGGATGGGTCACTCAGAATAGAGACAATTATTCAACTCGCCAAGGAGAGTAAGATTGAACTTCCCACCACCAATCCTGATGATCTTACAAAAATTGTGATCAGTGGAAAAAATAGCCAGAATCTCTCGGAATATTTACAGGGATTTGAAATAACTCTCTTGGTGATGCAGGATACTGAGGCGCTTTATCGCATTGCTTATGAATTAGCCGAGGATGCTGCAACTGAGAATATCTGGTACATGGAGGTACGATTTTCCCCAATTTTGCATATCAGAAATGGTTTACAACTTACTACTATTGTAGACAGTGTTTTGGAGGGATTACGGGATGCTGAAAAAAAATTCAATATTAAGACCGGAATTATCCTTTGCGGCATGCGCAACATCAATCCAGAAACCTCTCTAAACCTGGCAGAGCTGGCAGTTGCCTATAAAAATAAAGGAGTGGTGGGATTTGATCTGGCCGGACAGGAGGAAAATTACCCGGCAAAAGATCACAAAGATGCTTTCTTTATTATCAGAAAAAACAATATCAATACCACTGCCCATGCCGGCGAAGCATATGGACCGGAGAGTATTCATCAAGCTATTCATGACTGCGGGGCGCATCGTATCGGACATGGGACTCGACTCTATGAAGATGGAGATCTGTTAAATTATGTTAATGATCACCGCATCCCCTTAGAAATCTGTCTCACCAGCAATATCCAAACCAGAGCAGCAAACAGCTTCGGTAGTCATCCGCTGAGATTTTACTATGATTATGGTTTACGAGTGACCATAAATACTGATAATAGGCTGATTTCTAATACCACTATGACTGATGAATTATATCTTGTGGCAAAATACTTAAATCTCAACCTGGATGAGATTAAATCTATTATTATCGATGGATTTAAAAGTGCCTTCCTACCAAATCGAGCTAAATCCATTATGTTGAACATGGTATATGATAAATTAAAAAAAATTTAGTACCCACCGCTTTTTATTTGCTTTATCTCGCGATATTCATTATTATTCTGACCCGCGTTGTGGATAAAATTGAAATCATTCAAAAACCTTTTCTATGTATATCAATTTTAATACAGCACCAGATTACACCCTAGGTATTGAACTGGAAATCCAGACCATTAATCCCCAGAGTGGGGAACTTGTTTCTGGAGCCGATCTGATTCTCTCCCAACTCAGTGGCAACGTAATGTTTAAACCTGAATTATTTAACTCTACTATCGAGATTAATACTCCTGTTTGTCATACCCTTAATGAACTTGAAGAAAGTTTGCAGAAAAATTTGAACATCATCCATAAAATTGCCAGGAAAAATCAGCTGGATATTCTAATATCGGGTTGCCATCCTTTCTCCAGCTGGCAGCATCAAGAGATAACCAAGCAGGAGAGGTATCAGAATCTGTTGCATCGTGTCCAGTGGCCGGTCAGGCAATTCCTTATTTTTGGATTGCATGTCCATATAGGAATCGATAACGCTGATAAGGCCATCTATGTGATGAACAGATTGACTAATTACCTGCCACATCTCATCGCCCTTTCAGCCAGTTCTCCATTCTGGAATGGATTCGACACCGGTTTAGCAACCTCGCGTATCAAAGTTTTCGAGGAACTTCCAAATGCCGGGATGCCTTACTATTTCAATAATTGGGAAAAATACAGTCAACTTGTCGAGACTCTTATCAAGACCAACTCGATCGATACGGTCAGAGACATCTGGTGGGATATTCGCCCCCACCCCATTTTCGGGACCATTGAAGTCAGGGTATGTGATGCCATGCCGACCCTGAAAGAGAACCTGGCACTCACTGCTTTAATTTATTTACTGGTAATGAAATTCGGAAAGGAATTCAAGAAAAATGGCCGGATGCCGCGTCTGGAACGCTGGATTCTGCAGGAAAACAAATGGCGGGCTGCCCGGTATGGCATCCAGGGAGAGATTATTCTCAACCGCAGGGGGAAAACCAGAAAAATTAAAGAAAGTCTGCAAGAAATTTACGATGACTTATTAATATTTTCCAACACCTCCAGACTCCGGTATAGCCAGGAATTCCTCTCGGTCATTCCTGAGATTTTGACAAAAGGTCCCAGTTATCTCAGGCAGCGGCAGTGGGCCCGAAAGAAACCGGGCGATTTTAAATATATCATCAAAAACTTACTGAAAGAGACCCGGGAGAACGCCCTGTTTGAGGGACCCTAGATCTCACCATAACATATCTTAAACCTGCTTTAAAGGTGGTAACCGCTAAGGCTTATGGGGCATTTTACCTTATAACAAGGTACATAAAATGTCTTTTGACATTTCCCTTTAGTCTACTAAAACTGGTTCATCACAATGATGGATACCTAAATTTAAAAAAAGTTTACATTCAACTCATTTTTTATACCTTAAGAATGCATCAAAATTATTGAATATAGTCTAACCAACCGGTATTATACAGGTCACTTCATTACCTCTTCTAAAGACTGAATTGACATCATATTATATCATTCCAAAATTGAAAATGAGCATTCCTATTTTCAATAAAAAATATCTTTTCTTTGTTACCTTTTGAAGGACTCCCGGCTTTCGCCGGGACAGGCTCGTAACCAAAAAGTCCTCCGGCGAAATAAACTCGTCCGGCAGTTGCCGGACTCAAACAGAATTTCGCCGGCTAAAACACATTATCCTGTATCTAGTCTCTCGGGTACCCATTTTATGATGAACTTTAAACTAATAATAAAATATTATTTTTTAAGTAGTTAAAAAAATTGTCCGAGCACTCATCATAGTAGATTAAATTAGAATTAAATTATTAAAAATTTGAATACACTGAAGTAAAGTTTATTATGGACTAAAGCCTGGGATGAACGGGAGAATTCTTTTTTTGGCACTTTAGTGCCAGACTAAAGAAACTGCAACAGCCTGCCAGATCATCTGGCAATGCCCGGTCCAGATCCAGACGCGTTTCCTAACAAACGGCCAAAGGCGCCGTTATCGCTGCGGTTGGAAATGATTTTTTAATAATACTTTTGCTGAGCCAGGGGAATATTCAGAGAATACTTTTAGAACGACTCTGTTCCTGTGATATAACGGGTATAGTATAGTTACTTCAAGATACACCAGGCAGATAATTGATAAATAAGATGAATGTGCCTTTATAAAAAGAGAATATACTATCCCCCCCAAAAAAATAACCAGCAGAGCCGGGAGCTAATTGGGAATCAGGAATTATACCTGATAAAGAATGGTGACTCTGCTGGTATCTAAATATAATGATAAAATCTAAATTATAAACAAATTTATGTTTTGCGAAGAAGGTTTTCTTTTCATTTTTCCGACACAAAAAGTACTACTTCCTGTCAAGAAATGAAAAATCTAATAGCTGTTCTTTATTATACCGCGCCTTAATTTTAAAGGCCTTGTGAGAATTGTGAGTGGATATGACTTTTTCTTATAATTTAATCGAAGCGAGAATTGAATTCCCGTGATTAAATCTCTTTCTTTAGGATTAACCCAAGCTCGTTTTTGCACATTACCTTTCGCTTCAGTCTGATGGAAAAAATAACTGATATCTCCCTGATCAAATTTCAAAATCCCTGAATTCAATATTTTATTATTTAGAGTAAATTCAGAGCTCAAATTATATTTAACTGTATCACCATTGGATTTGATTGCTATCATAATTTTATTGGATGCAGAAATAATTTGAGAAATTCCTGCCACATTTTTTGTAATTGAAGTCGATATCATATTTAATTGATTTTCGATTTGAATTTTACTTTGCCATTTCTCCAGCAAGTTTGTAACGAAAAGATAACTTACATATACCAAACTGGTAATAATAATTGAAAGCTGAATAGCAATAATCAATTCAATAGTGGTAAAGCCGGATTGATTAAAGAAGAGATTTTTTTTCTTTTGCAATCTAAAATTCACTAAAATCAGGTTTCCTCAATGTCTCAAAATTAGCTAAAATTTTATTTTTATTTAAAAGAAGTACTTCTACTTTAATTCGTATTATATCTCCCTTATTTTCTATATTTCTTTTAATTAAATAATGCCTGCCGTTTATAATTTCTTCAAACTTATTGTTTTCATAGGCTCTATTAATTATGCAATGTTCCATTTCTTTTTCGGCCAAATATGTCGCATTTATCTTTTCAATATTTTTTTCATCTGACAGTAAATAACCAATAAATTGGGTCAAAGGAATCACTACAATCAAGAGTATAATAAGTGAAACTAATACTTCAATCACTGTATAGCCGCTTTCACTATCGGATTTATAATATAACTTTTTCATCTGAAGTATAAGGGAGTTAAATAATTACCGGATGATTTAAAAAATATGGGTAATTTAAAGTTGCTTTTTATTGCCTCTCGATCTATAGTAGCTCCATTAATCCAGTTAAAATAATTGGTAGGTGAATAATAGAAATAAAACCGGTCTGTAATGACGGTGCCGTTTACATGGCCACTTAAAGTAGTAAAATTATCTGAATATATCAATCCGTTGAGTTGCGCATTTTCATGAATCACAATTTTACCGCGGTATTGACCAAAAAGAAGGGTATCTTTCTCTGTTAAATAAATAATAGAACCGGATACATTTGATCCCGGATAAAGTTGAATTGAACCCGTATCTTTTTCTGTATAGACCACCAACACCGATGGATAATCTAATCTGCTATTACGGTTGATTTGAATTGAGTTCTCCGAGAAGACTTGACCTTCAAAATAATTTGGATTAGAAATTATAATATTCTCCGGTGAATAGAATAGGACGTTTTCAAAATTGACCTTACCTTTGATGATAATAGATTTATTTGAAAGAATCTGAATATGATTATCGAGTTTAAGAGAAGAATTTATTGTTAGTTTTTCTTTAGAGATTAAAGTTAGCGGACCGGAAATATGCCTATTTCTTAAATTCAGGTCTTTATTTGTTATATATAGAATGTTTTCTATGGGATTAGAGCTATGTGCAAATGAAATTATGGTAGAGGTGTCTGAAACAATTTCATTGAAATTGTCAGTAACATTTTGCGATAGGATAAGTCTAAAATCAGTATAAAGAGAATGAAGGTACTCTTTTTCGATAGAGGGTCTCTGATCAACCTCACTTCTAATTATTTCGCCGTAAACCAACTTGGATCCGGTGAAGGGTTTTCCAGCAAGTGTGCCCTTTTTTACACCATGTTTTCCGGTTCTCATATCCCCATATATCTTCGTATTACCTGTTAGTACAACAGGAGAATATTTAGGATTTAAAACAACTGAGGAATTGAAAACAGCAGAAGGATTAAGACCAATATAAGTTCTTAATTTGAAGGATTGGTCTTTTTTTTGTGAATATGATTCAAGGTGAATAAAACTTCCCCATGGATAGGCAGTGATCAAAACAGAATCTTTTGGATTGATATTAATAGTACGATTTACTGGCCTCATCCACTTCTGGTAATGCCAATATTTTTCTAACTCACTTAAATATACATAAATCCCTGCCTCACTGTTATACTTAGCCGTAAGATAATTTTCCTTTGAATGAAGGTGTTTGGTTTGAATAAGCAGATATGATAAAATGATAAGGAGTGTTGCCGAGATGATTGTAGTGATAGCCATGACAGTTATGAGAGAGGAACCATCCTCCTTTAAAATATTTTTCCACATGCCAAGAAAATAATTTTTTCTATTTATTTTGTCAAGACTTCAATAATATGTTTATCAAATATCATTTGATCTCGGGTAGGGATTAGATAATCATAGCAAAAAAAATGTTCTTTGAAATAAATTCAAATCCTTTAGGGGTGAAATATGACTCTTTTAAAATCAATGTAAGTACCAATATTGTAATGAACATAAAACACTATCTATCCTGAAAAATAATGATAAGTTACAAAGCGGATTATTTAATATTTTTCCTCATTGGTATTATCGTAGGAAGTTTCCTGAATAGCTGCATTTATCGTATTCCCAGAAAAATATCATTGGTACAACCTCGATCATATTGTCCTAAATGCAGGGAACAGATATTATGGTGGCAAAATATCCCGCTATTGAGCTATCTATTTCTAAAAGGTAGGTGTTACAATTGCAGCAGTAAAATTTCCTTACAGTATCCTTTTATCGAGTTAACTACCGGAATATTAACTGTATTCACCTTATATCACTTCGGAATAACTGAAAAAGCCATATTTTACCTGATATTTTTTTATTGTCTTGTGATCATAAGCGTAATAGATATATTCCATAAAAAAATTCCCAATCGGGTATTACTTTTTCTCATTGTTTTTGGAATAATCTTTAATTCCGCTTTTGAAATTATTTCATGGAAAAAGGCATTATCAGGCGGAATTTTTGCTGGATTTATCTTAATTTTAACACGAATTATTGGTCAATATATATTAAAGAAAGAGAGTCTGGGAATGGGAGATATCAAACTTGCCGCAATTCTTGGCTTTTTTATCGGCCTGGAATTGTTTTTAGTTACCCTCTTTATCAGTTCATTATCAGCAGCTGTGATCTCTTTACTGCTTACCCTCTTTTATCATATCAAGATATCACAAAAAATACCCTTCGCTCCCTTTTTATGTCTCGGAAGTATCTTATCACTGTTCTTCATGTCCGAATACTATTTTATAAATCTCAGCTAAATATACTGCTATTTTGGTAATTCTTACTTCTATAACATTTGACATAATATTTAATTACAGCATCCTTTTAATCTTGATAATAATATCAACTTAAGTTATTAATTTATAAAAAGATAAGATTGATAGTAATTTAATATAATTTTCTAAAGATTTTTCTTGCATTTTTAGGTACTATTTTTTTATAATTGAGAGAGAGCTAATTGGGATGGGTGGGAATTATACCAATCCCCATCTTACATTATTGTAGTGTATTATATGTACCTTTAAATATTTTGGGTGCATAAATGGGGTGTTTTGCACGTTTTATTACTTCAATTTCTATCTTTGTTCTGCTAATGAATCCTCCTGTGGGCTTCACACAGCGTTCACAGGAAGACACTTTAACAGACTCCCTTCTTTTAAAACCCTTTGGTCAAATCATTACCGAACTGGATCTCAAGGATACAGATATTAAAGACGTTATGCGAATTATCGCTACAAAGTATAACGTCAATATTATTGTGGAACATGATGTTAGTAAGAAATTGACCTTGCATTTAGTTAATATTAAAATTGCCGATGCGCTTAAGTTCATTGTGGAGGATAATAATCTCATTCTTGAAAAATATGGTTCAATATATAAGATATCCCATGCCCCAGATCCTGAACCTGCACCACCTCCCCCTAAGGAATGGAACATCGATTATATAGACGGACTCCTGTCCCTTGATCTCAGAGATGAAGATCTGCAGGAAACTATATACCAAATCTCAAAAAAAACCGGTAGGACCATTTTAATGGATCGCTATGTTTCCGGTCAGATTTCAGGCTACATACAAGACTTACCCTTTGATGATGCCCTCTTTCATCTCCTTAAGAATAATGGTTATCATTTGAAAAAAGAAGGTCTACTTTATCATATCCGGCGGATTGGTTATGATACTGGAGGGGAACAGGGGCTCAGCAGAAACCTTTGGGTAAATATCCATAATAACCTAATTGATATCGAGCTTACCAACGTACCCATATCACAGGTGCTGGAGGAAATCTCGAGACAAATGAACATTAACATTTTTCTTTATGGTGATCTGAAAGGAAATATAAATGCCCATGCCAGCAAACTGACTCTTGATCAATGCCTAAACCTGGTATTAAGCAGTAATGATTATACCTATAAAAGAAGTGGAGACATATATCTGGTTGGTGAGAAAAACAATAAAATGCTGGTTAGTTCACGCTTAATTAAGCTGGATCATCTAAAAGTTGACGGCATTATGGAGATGCTACCACAAAAATCTGTGGAAAAGGCAGATTTTAAAATCATAAAGGAACACAATGCTCTCTTAGTTAATGGGTCACAGGATATCATCTCGGAAGTAGAAGAGATAATTTCTGATTTGGACCGCCCAATTCCACAAATTTTGATTGAAGCACTGGTTGTTGATTTCAATTATCAGGATATACGCGATATTTCTGTGGAGGCCGGATTAACAGGCTCTAAAATCGACAGCACTCGTGCTACATCTGACAAATGGTTTCCCGAAATTGATATTTATTGGACAGGAGAGAATGCCAATAAATATTTGAGTAAAATAGGGAATTTCTTCGGGGTATCCAATATCGGGCAATTACCAGATGATTTTTACTTAAAAGTAAAAGCCCTGGAGAGGGTCGGAAAAGCTAATATTAGATCTAAACCTCACATTGCCACCCTAAACGGACATACCGCTGATTTAACCATTGGTCAAACTCAATATTTTATATTAAAAACCCAGACTCCCATTCGTGATCCCTCCCAGGTTTATATTCAAGAAACCCAGCAGTTTCAAACTATTGAGGCAAATATTACTCTAAAAATAACCCCCTGGGTAAGTGCTGCAGGAGAGATTACAGTTGAAATACATCCTGAGTTTAATAATCCGGTGGGTCAATTCTCGGCTGAAGTACCGCCTACCATTCAACGAAGAGCGTTAAACTCCACGGTACGCTTACAGGATGGGGAAACAATTGTATTAGGCGGTCTTATTCAATCAGTCGATTCAGAAACAATTTCCAAATTACCCATCCTAGGAAGTCTTCCCCTAATCGGACGGCTGTTCCAGAATAAGAATCACAATAAAACTAAAAATGAGTTAATCATCTATATTACACCGCATTTATCCTACGGAGAAGAACTTTTATTGGAAGGATGAAATGAAAGATTTAGATAAGTATTTAAAGAAACTTTTTCAGATTCTGCAGATTTTTGATACCTCATTGGGGATAGATATATCAGATGAACAGATCAATTTTGTTCAGATAAAAAGAACCATAAAGGGAAATAAAATTTTAAAACAAATCTCCCTAGTTGTCTCAGCATCAGATAATCAGAACGATCTTATTTCTGTTATAAATGAAAATATTGAAAAATATCAACTAGAATCCAGTTATACCGTTTTAAACCATCCGACATCCGGTGTTTTAGTCAAAACAATCTCTATTCCGGTTATGCCTGTTCATAAAATAATACCCTTTCTTCATGAGAATCCCGATCTTTTCCTGCCAACCAGCCTTGATTTTCATGATTTTTTATTGAATTACAGGATAATCTCATCAGATGAGACAAAGACTCAGCTGCTACTTTTTATATCCAGAAAAAATGAGTTAGAAAACTTACTATCTTCAGGATTTAAGAAAAATAATTTGTTCAAGATCTATTACAGAGGATTGGAGTTAGAAAATCTATTATCTCCGATTACAAAAAACTTTTCCGGAACAATTTTAAATCTTCAGAAAAATGGTTCTCTTCTCCTTCAATATGAAAACGGAAATTTAATAAACTGTGAGCAGGTTGATAGAAATAATCTATTTAGCTATTCAGGGATTCAAGAAAACTACGATTTCCCATGCACAGAACAGAAAGGATATCTCATAACTAGTGATAACTCAAATATTCCATCAATAAGTAAGTGGTTTACTAAAAATAATTACTACTCTTTTATCGATCAATATCGTTTCCTTGAATCAAAATATTTAAATGCTTTTGCCTTGAGTTTATCCCCCTTTTTAAATAATTCCACTGATATATGTCTTTCCACTGAACATCAAGAGAAGGTATTCAAACAAGCTTTCTTCAAACAGCTAACTTTGAAAGCAGTACTGGCAGGAGGCACATTATTAATAGTACTCTACCTGTTTTCTTTGACTCTTAATTTGTTCTTAAACTGGCGGGGGGAAAAACTTTTGGCCCGCTCTGCTTGGATACAACCACTGGTTACCAGATATAATTCCCTTATGTCAGCACAGGCTAATTTAGAAAAAATGTGGAACGAGTATAATATGCTGGCTAGCCAAAAGAGTTATTATGCCTATTATCTCTATCGTACAGCAGACTGTTTACCGCAGAATTGCTGGCTTCGTCAAATAAATATTATTCCCATTTCCGAAAAGAATATCGAATTTCAGGTTTATGGATTTGCGCTCTCAGAGGAAGATATTACCTCCTTTTTAAGTCATCTTGAAAAACAGAATCTCTTTAAAGAGATTGTTCTTGCAGAAATGATAATAAACCATAGCCGGCAGGCTTACAAAAAATGGAAATTAAATTATCCCAAACTAATAGAATTTAGAGTGTGTTTTCATGCTTAAAATTAACTGGAAATTCTTGTTATATATCTCGCCCTTCTGCCTTATTTTTGTTGAATGGAAATTGGTAATACCCATACACAAAGAAAATATCAGACTAGTAAAAGCGATATATTTTGAGCGAACCCAATACAAATCACCAGATCCCGACTCTTTAGAAATCAAGATAAGAAATCTGGAAAAAGCGAATAGAGAAATGCAATCAAATATTTCACAATTAATATATGAGTTTCCCAATAAAGAGAGCCTCTCAAAAGTCTATTCAAAGCTGGGAGAGAATGCTTCAAAACTTAATGTAAACATTAATAAAATTTCACCTCATCCAATATTGGAGGATTCTCTTTTCTATAACTTGCAACTTGAAGTGGATGTATCTTCAGATTTTGACAGACTCTTAAAATGTCTTCATGAATTTGAAAATAAATCAAACATTTTTAGAATATTGGAACTGCAGATCGTGGGTTTTCCCAATTTTGGGAATGAATTAAATACAAAAATGAAATTATCAGCAAACCTTAAAAAAGAATAGAATATGAAACAGCATAAACATAATCGCTGGATTATTTTATTTCTTTCTACGGTTTCCCTGGGGGTCTGGGGACTCATTTTCTATCAAATTATTTCAGGAATTTCACACAAACCTGATCAAGTATTCATTTATAAAAAAGAAGATCGAACCAATATTAAAACCAGGATTCCTGCGGGTTACCAAGACTCTTTATTCAATCATACATCAAATTTGAGGAATCCTTTTCAGAGGCCGCTCCCTAAATCCAATCAAAAAGCCACTATTAAAAAAATAAAAGAACAGGTGCAGTATCTAAAAATACCTCCTCCCATTAAATATATTGGATTCATTACTGATGCAAAGGGAAATGTGGCACTTTTAGAATTCTCCCACGGAGAGACATTAATTGGCCGGGAAGGAGATATAATCCAGAATATCAAATTGGATAAGATATCTAATGAAGCGGTTCGAGTTAGGGAAAATGGGAATACATTTGTTCTACCCTTATATAAGTAATTAAAGGATAAGTCGATGTTTAGATCAATTGCATATATACATTCTGATAATACTACTTTTGATTATTTTTCTGACTATTTATCAGATTATTATAACATAATCACATTCAGAAATCCTCTGAAATATGTTGAAGCGGTTAGCAACTACTATTTCCCGGTGGTTTTAATATATATAATAATTGGTAGCCACCCCATATTGGTGGAAAACATAAAATTAACCAGGAAAATTGCTAATTTGACAAAGGCTGTTTTAATAACAGGTGAAACAGGAACCGGTAAAGACTTATTGGCCCATTACATCCATCTTGTTGGAGACAGGAGAAAGGGTCTCATCCATATAATCAATTGTTCTACATTAAATCCGGCATTATTTGAATCGGAATTTTTTGGTCACAGGAAGGTTTCTTATACCGGTTTATATGAACACATGGGTGGTCATTTATTGAGAGAATTATAGTATGATGGCATCATATTCGTATCAGCTTGAGGCTAAAATGATAAATAATATAAAAGGTAAATCCTGGCTCTTTAAAAGTAAAGTCTCAAGAAAAACTGTTAACTATTTTACTCGGGACCTTTCCATAATGCTGAGTGCCAAAATTCATTTAGTGGATAGTATTATAATTTTATCGAAACAGAATAGTAATGGTTCTTTTAATCAAATTCTTTCATCGATAAGTAACCACCTTAAAGCAGGTGCCTCCCTTTCAGACTGCTTAGGGCAATATCCAAAATTCTTTAACAACTTATATGTACAGCTGGTTAAAGTGGGTGAGGTTACTGGCAGGTTAGATGAAATGCTCAACAGGATTACCCTTTATTTGGAAAAAATCGCAGAACTCAAGCGAAAAATTGTTCAGGCATTTACCTATCCCATGCTGGTAATTGCTGTGGCAATTCTGTCATTGAGCTTTATTTTTTTCTATGTCATCCCCACTTTCTCCGGTATCTTCAAAAATTTTGATTCAGAGCTCCCCTGGCTTACCCTGCTTATTTTTAATATCAGCAATTGGTTGAAAAATAATTTTTTCTATATCATCCTCTTCTTTATGGGAATTGTTTTTCTTTTGCTCCGAACAAAAAAGGAGCCAAAAGTCCAGATGGCGTTTAATTATGTAATGCTTAATCTTCCCATTATCGGGAATGTGATTCGTAAAAACCATATTTCTCAGTTTTGCAGGACACTTGGAACCTTATTGGGCAGTGGTGTTTCGCTCCTGGAAGCCTTGGATATTACTTCAAAAGCTTCCAATAACTTTTATGTCAAGCAAGATATCAACAATATGAAATATTTTGTGTCGAAAGGTGAAAAACTGACATATTCATTGAGTCAATCGGCAATTTTCCCGTTGATGGTCGGTCAGATGATTGCGGTGGGAGAGGAAACTGCTGAACTTCCCTTCGTGTTAATAAAAATTTCAGATCATTATGATAAAGAAATAGACGCTGCCATTGAAATGTTATCATCTGTAATCGAACCAATAGTGATCGTGTTATTGGGCATTATTATTGGAACTATATTGATTTCTATTTATCTCCCACTGTTTAATATGTCCAATATAATACAGTGATAAATAATACATAACCTGCAAGGAATGGTTTAAATAGAAATCAGTATTTTAAACTGAAAATAAATTTGGGGCAATTATTAAGGACAAAAAACGTTTTTGGAAGGGAGCAAATGATGTTATTTAGAGAATTTTCCAGAGAAGATGGTTTCTCATTAACCGAGATTCTGGTGGTAATTGTTATTATTGGTATTCTGGTCCTTCTGGCCATGCCCAAATTTACCTCTGTTATCACCAGGGCAAAAACAACTGAGGCCAAAACCATGTTAAAGCATCTTCACACACTTGAGAAAGCCTATTATTATGAGAATGATCGATACTCACCTGATTTAGGAGAAATTGGTTTCGAGCAAGTAAACCTGATTACTGAAGGCGGTGAAGCACGATATAAAATTGAGGTGGTAAAAGCTGACCTTAACGGTTATCTAGGAAGAGCCACAGCCGTAGTAGATTTTGATAAAGATGGCCAAATGAATGTATGGGAAATAGATAATACAGGTAAAATCAGACAAACCGTTGTGGATTAATAATGAAAAAATTATACATCATAATCTGCATTTTTCTTTTTATCTGTTGTTCATCAAATATCCATTTTCAACAAAAACTGAAGCGCAAAGAAGCGAAAATGGCTGTGTTACATTTCAGCGGGAAAGGAGTATCCAAAACCCTGAGATATCTTGCGGCAGATGAGCTAACAACTCTTCTTTATGTTGATAAGAAATATTCGGTTGTTGATAGAAGTCTGGTGAATGCAGTGGCACAAGAATTCAAAATCGAAAATCCTTACTTTCTATCCAGGGAAAAATTAATAACTGTATCTGATTCACTTTCCGCAAATGTTATCGTACTTGGTTTGATTGAGAATGAAAAAGATCCTGGTGTCCTGGAAAAAAGAGAAAATCATTTCACAATTACCCTACGATTTTTACACGGAAAATCCTCTGATGTTATGGGTATGATCTATGAAAAAGAATCCTCCTTTGAACCACCATTCAAGGTTGTACCCGGTATGTTAGTAAGAATGGTAAATAAACTGTAGAAGAGAGAATGGAAGAAATTTTCAAACTTATACCAGTAAAATATGCTCTGAAACATTGTATCCTTCCCTTAGGATATGATAATTCTTCTGTTAAAATAGCTATGACAGATTCCAACAACTGTAAGTTATTAAATGAATTGCAATTCATATTTAATAAGAGAATTCTACCAGAAGTGTGGGATGAAGGCAAAATAAAAGAAGAAATAAATAAAAGGTACCAGATCAGTGAGGATAAAATAGAACTGAATACTGCTGAAAGTTTTGAATATATAGATAAGGAATCAGAAAAATCGGGAGAGAGTATATTTCCGAAAAATAATGACCAATCGGTAATTAAAATTGTAAATAACCTGATTTCAGATGCCATCCATATAAGGGCCAGCGATATTCATATAGAAAGTTATGAGGATGATTTCCGGGTAAGATTACGGGTCGATGGGAAGTTAATAGAACATGAAAAGCCCCCTAAAGAAAGAAAACAGGCCATCATATCCCGTTTAAAGATAATGGCTAATATGGATATTGCCGAAAAAAGAAGGCCACAGGATGGGAGAATTCGCGTGCAGAATGGAAGTAAAGCAGTAGATATACGCGTATCGACATTACCAACTGATTTCGGTGAGAAGGTTGTATTACGAATCCTTGACAAATCTTCTTTAAAACTATCCCTTGATGCACTCGGTTTTGAAAATGAGGTGCTGGAGAATTTCAAGAAGGTACTAAGATTGCCATACGGAATGATTTTAGTGACCGGTCCAACCGGAAGTGGAAAAACTACCACTCTCTATTCCGCTTTAAACTATATCAATTCTATTGATGCAAATATCATAACCATTGAAGATCCCATCGAATATAACCTGCAAGGTATTAACCAGACCATGGTGAGATCAGATATTGGATTGACTTTTGCCAGTATTTTGAGGACTATCCTGCGGCAGGATCCTAATATAATTATGGTTGGTGAGATAAGAGACTCTGAAACTGCCGAGATTGCCATAAGAGCTGCTCTTACAGGACATCTGGTACTGAGTACCTTGCATACCAATGATGCACTTAGCACTATCATCCGATTAATAGATATGGGAATTGAATCCTTCTTGGTGGCCTGTTCCCTGAAAATGGTGGTTGCCCAGAGACTGGTACGAAAGACTTGTCCTTATTGCAAGCAAAAGAAGGATGTAGAATGGGATAAGTTGAATAGTTATCAACTATCACCGGCGCTCAAATCTCATTCTTTTTATCAGGGTAAAGGTTGTTCAAAATGTAATCAGACAGGTTTTTCAGGACGGGAGGCCATTATTGAACAAATCATCATTGATGATGATTTCTCTGAATTGATCACTAATAATGCCAGTGTGCTTGAATTAGGTCAATTAGCGAAAAGAAAGGGTTTATCCAGTATTAAGGAAGTCGCTTTAAAAAAAGCAATTGCCGGTATTACATCATTAGAAGAGGTGATTTATGAAACAATAGCGGTCTAAAATCTTTTTACTATCAATGTTCCATATAGATTTTTGCACTTATGGTTTTGTTACAACATAATAGACTTTGGTAAAGTGGGTTTTATTAGTATAACAATAGAAATCACCGATGAGGACCTGATATTCATCGACATTTATGAATTGAATCTAATTAATAAAGTTCAGTGGGTTGAATAATTAGTGTCTGAGGACCAATAAATATTCAACCGGAGAAAAGGGAAGGAGGAAAGGTCGTGAAAAAGCTAGTTT
>SMTZ1_10003295_pt1 | contig 24505 bp, 17 predicted proteins | sample DeeMarSWOR136_30_FD_25667 | JGI IMG/M metagenome (IMG submission 25667) | reverse complement strand
GCGGTGAATTGTTGCGATTACTTTTATTTCACCCTGCAGTTGATATTAAACAGATTACTTCCGAGAGACTATTCGGGAAACTAGCTACAAAAGCCCATCCTAATTTACGAAAATGGACCAACTTAAAATTTAGTAGTCTTTCTGACCTACAAGAGTGCAATACGATGTTTCTTTGTCTCCCTCATGGGGAATCCATGCAGAAAATTAATGAGTTTCAGAATAAAGCTAAAAATCTCATCGATCTGAGTGCGGATTTCAGGTTGCATTCAGCTGATGCTTATGAAAAATGGTATAAACAACCTCATCGGCGACCCGAACTACTCTCCCAATTTGTCTATGGTATTCCCGAACTGCATCGAGAAGAAATGAAAAAGACATCCCATATTTCCAGTGCCGGGTGCAATGCGACTGCCACCATACTTGGATTATACCCCTTATATAAGAATCATTTAGTTGAAGGAGATCGCTCTGTGGTGGAAGTGAAAGTGGGATCAAGTGAGGCGGGGAACAAGGCCACCGAGGGTTCCCATCATCCGGAAAGAAGTGGTTGCGTGAGATCATTCATGCCCAGCGGGCACCGACATATTGCCGAAATGGAACAGGAATTAACTTTTGGTGAATCAGTGAAAATCCACTTCTCCGCCACTTCCATTGAGATGGTGCGAGGTGTTCTGGCCACCAGTCATGTTTTCTTAAAGGAGATAATGGATGAAAAAGATATCTGGAAAGTCTACCGGGAGGCATATGGCGATGAACCTTTTATCCGTATAGTAAAGGATAAAGAGGGGTACCATCGCTATCCAGAACCAAAATTCTTGAGCGGAACAAATTATTGTGATATTGGATTTGAATTGGATACAGAATCAAAACGCCTGGTGGTGATCAGCGCCATAGATAATTTAATGAAGGGAGCAGCAGGTCAGGCAGTACAGGCATTTAATATCATGCATGGTTTAGAAGAAACCACCGCCCTGCAATTTCCAGGATTGCATCCAATATAACTTTATATTGAATAGCTGTTCAGTATTTATTTAGATAAAATATAAATTTTGCAAATTGTGATCGATTTTTAAGGAAAATTTATTCAGAGAAATCTTAATTTAAGAATTTCTGAAAAATCATTATGACTTATTCACTTAATTCAGAAAAAATATTATTGACAGAACATTCCGATATATTTCAACTAATTAGAGGACGAAATATCGAGAAAATAAATACTTTAAACTTTTTTTATTTTTGACAGTCATCTTGAATCCCGCCTTACAGGCTGTTGCATTAAGGCTTATTATGGGCTAAAGCCCTGATATGAGTGGGAGAATTCCATCCCCGAGCTAAAGCTCGGGGCTATTGAAAATGCTCAATTTAATCATATCCAAGTCAATAGCCCCGATTTTTAAATCGGGGTGTATAAGAAAGTCTCCCACTTTTTGGGCACTTCAGTGCCAAATTAAAGAAACTGCAACAGCCTGCTTAGCGGGAAAAGATCTATTCTTTAAGATCTCTCCCCGTCAGGCTGCCGGACTGGCACTCACAAGCACTCAAATTATAAATAATTTGAGTGCTCGATCGGTCGAGATGACTTAATATTCTTGTCTTAGAATTAATTAACATCCAAAGAAATCATAGTTTTATTAACTATAAAAGACCTATGTGCAGACTTTTATACATAAGATCCAATTCTGAATTTACTATCGGTCCACATCTCAGGGTATTTTCGGAAATATGCGAAAACAGTAAAGAATATCAGGGACATGGCTGGGGCTGTGCTTATCTGGTGCAAAATGAATGGAAACTTTATAGAAATCTAAAGCCTATCTGGGAAGATGATTTTAGCCAGTTTTCCGAGACAAAATTGTTTATTGCTCATGCCCGTAGTGCTTTTCGTGATCAGGACATTATTCTGGAAAATAATATGCCTTTTTTCAAAAACGGTTTCATGTTCATCTTCAACGGTGAACTTCATGGCGTTAGAATTAATTCCAATGGTAAAAGCGGGGCAGAGAAAATCTTCAATTTTCTCCTGAGATTGGACCAAGGAAATACATTACATACCCTTCAAAAAGCAATGAAGATTATTGAAAAACGTTCACGATATATCAGAGCATTCAATATGATCATGGCCAATAAGGAGTCCGCATTCCTGGCCTCATACTTTAATGAAGATCCCGATTATTTCGCTATGTATCATAAACACACATCATCTGAGGTTTTGATCTGCTCTGAGCCATATCCAGAAGAGCATGACTGGAAAAAAATCGAAAATAGAACTATCGAGGTATTTTAATTATGATGATCATTAAAATAGGTGGTGGAGAGTCAATAAATATAAGAGGCATCATTGCCGATCTGGCAGAAGTATCAGATCCATTCGTTATAATTCACGGTGCCAATGCCCTGCGTGATCAAATAGCACAAGAATTGAAAAAACCCAAGAAAATTATTACCTCTCTCTCCGGTTACAGCAGTGTTTTTTCAGATCAAACAGCAATTGATCTGTTAATGATGGCTTATGCCGGTTTACGGAATAAAAGAATAGTTGAGTTATGTCAGCAGTATGGTATGAACGCGGTTGGTTTATCAGGATTGGATGGTAAAATGATTCAAGGAAGAAGAAATACCGGTATCAGAATAAAAGAAAATGAAAAACTAAAGATTGTAAGGGATTATTCTGGAAAACCGCAAAGTATCAATTTAGAATTACTACAACTTTTAATCAAGAATCACTATATTCCCGTCCTCTGCATCCCAATCATTGACCAGGAGAATTTTGCCATAAATTCTGAAAATGATGACATTGTAAATGTATTGCAGGAAGCGCTCAAATCAGAAATGATTTTTCAATTTATCGAAGCCCCTGGTTTCCTGTTAGACAGTGCTAATCCGGATAGTCTGGTAAAGAATATAACAGCTGCTGAAATCCAGCGGTTGGAAGAACAGGTGGAAGGTCGGATGAAGCGCAAAATGCTTGCCCTGAGGAAATTATGTGAGAATGCAAATCCAACAGTATTCATCGCTGACGGGCGGGTAGAGCACCCGTTTAAAGAGGCGCTTGCCGGGAAAGGAACGGTGATAAAGTGATGGATTACATGGCTTTGGAAAAGAAATTTGGATTTGAAGTCTTCCCGAAAAGAGAAATTGTTATTGTGGAGGGAAAAAACGACATCCTATGGGATAGTGAAGGAAAAACCTATATCGATTGTGTAGCCGGTCATGGAGTGGTTAATATAGGCCACGGGAATAAAGCGGTACTGGAAGCCCTTCAGAAACAGGCAGAAAGACTCATTACCTGCCCGGGTATTTTTTATAATGACACCAGAGCATTACTAATGGAAAAATTAGTAAATATTACTCCTGCCAGTCTTCATCGGGTATTTTTATGTAATTCCGGCACAGAAACTATTGAAGCTGCCATAAAATTTGCTCGTCTCAGCAGCGGGAAAACAGAGATAATTTGTGGGATGCGGAGTTATCACGGACGGACCATGGGAGCTTTAAGCGCCACCCATAATCCTAAATATCGGGAAGATTTCCAACCATTATTACCGGGATTTCATTTTTCACCTTTCAATAATTTTGAAAAACTAACCGAGTTAGTGAACGATAACACGGCCGCCATCTTACTTGAAATTGTACAGGGAGAAGGTGGGGTAAATATCGGTAAGGAAGAATATTTCCAGAAAGTGCAAAATTTATGCAGATTAAAAGATATAATACTCATTATCGATGAAGTCCAAACCGGTTTTGGACGAACGGGTCGGCTTTTCGCCTGCCAGCATTTTAACCTGGAACCTGATCTTCTGTGTCTGGCAAAGTCAATAGCTGGTGGTGTTCCGATGGGGGCTGTCTTATGTTCAGACAAGATTACCGAGGCTGTGGGTAAACATGGAACCACCTTCGGCGGAAATCCATTAGCATGCGCTGCCTCTATAGCCGCTATTGATTTTATTTTGCAGGAACAATTGGATCAAAAGGCCAAAGAAAAAGGAGAGTATTTTATTAAAAAAATGCAAAATCACACACTTCAACGAGTTAGAGAAATTCGTCAATTAGGCCTGATGATTGGTATTGAGTTAAAAGAAAAATCCCAACCCTATATTATCAGGCTGATGGAAGAAGGTATATTGACTTTACCAGCAGGTGCTACGATTATCCGCCTCCTCCCCCCTCTTACCATTGAATATGAGAATCTTGAAAAAGTCGTGAAATCTTTAATTAAGATTTTAAAGTAAACATCAGGTTAGGCTTTTAAACTTTTAGAGGTAAAAATGAGAGTAACTGTTTTCATGTTAATAACAGTTGCACTATTGTTCATCTCCTGTAACGATAGCACAACAGACAGCACCAATGAGACGGAAAGTACCATTGAAATTCGTGATCTCTCACCTGAACCTGGATCCGTAGTTTCATCGCAGGATACAATTAAAGCTGTTCTTAAATATTCAATTGCCGAAGATATTCATAGTGATTTTGGTTTTAGTATTTCAATCAAATTCGTTTCAACCACCGCAGGAAGAACTTTCTCCATCAATTCCAATGCAGTAATCAAACTAACTGAGCGAGATGGTGAGGTCCCATTACAGTATCCATTAGAATTAATTTGGAATCATTCTGATTTAAAACATCCGATCTCATGTTATTTCTATTTACATAAACAGACATCAGATACTTCAAGTACAGTTATTACAAAAACTGAAGAAATTAGCTATATGGAATAACTTTTTAAGAAAAAGATCATATCTGATTTGGTCCAGGATTTAATAAAATTGGTTCATTACAAAAATGGGTACCTAAGAAAGTAGATATATGAGTGTGTTTTATATTCGTCTTCCAAACCGACAGGTTTTACAGTACCGTATCCGGAGACCTTTAATCTATCATTCCCTGTAGATGTCAAGTGATTCGAGGACAAAAAGGCGTGGTCATCTCGACCGTCAACGATAACATAAGTTCACGGTATTTATTTTCTCTATTGCCATCCTCAAATTAGTTCATATCTACAAGAATAACATTTATATCATATTTTTTCGGGATAGAGTAAATAATCATAATAATTGATATTAAGTCGCTCTATATTTGCCATCGAATTAGTCAACACTTACCTGAATGACTTTTAAATTAGGATTTTTTGGAATTAAGAAAATAATCATAAATCAAATAATAATTGATATTATCAAATTACAAAAGCTAGTATATTAAAATGTGAAATATTTATCTTACTTGTGAATAATATCGTTATATGAGAAATAATGAACAAGGTACTATAACCATAAAAGTAATTTTTTTTAATTTTCATGAAAAAAAGATTGACAAAACCTAAATTTTTGTATATTTTTGTCGAAATTAGATTATAACTTATTGGGAACAAGCACCTTGTTTGAAAGTAGATTTACATTTTTTCCATCGATGCGGGCATTTACCGTGCCCAAGTCTATCCTCTTTATCACTTTCGTTCTCAGCTTATTCCTGATAGGTATTGTCCTTAGCCCTATTATATCCCTAGTACTAACCCTGATTATTATCGGGATTCTGCTTCTAAGCAACCTGATTATTCTAGGTTAAGAAAAATCCAGAAGCGAATCCTGAGAATTTCAAACCTAATATATAATCAAAACAAAAAAAGTTAAAAACAAATCAATAAGGATCGCTTCTGGAGGAAGAAGTATATCCGGACCACCGGATAAAACGGAGGAGTAATGAGAAGCGATATTATTAAAAAAGGATTTGAGCGAGCACCACACCGCAGTTTGTTAAAAGCAACCGGTGTTACTGATGCCGATTTTGACAAACCATTCATTGGTATCTGTAACTCTTTCATCGAAATAATTCCGGGCCATATTCATCTGCAGGAACTTGGAAAAATTGTGAAAGAAGCCGTCCGGGAAGCTGGTGGTGTACCGTTTGAATTCAACACTATCGGGGTAGACGATGGCATTGCCATGGGTCATATCGGAATGAAATATTCCCTTCCCAGTCGCGAAATCATTGCCGACTCTGTTGAAACGGTTGCCAATGCCCATCAATTGGATGGTCTTATCTGCCTTCCCAATTGTGACAAAATAGTGCCTGGCATGATCATGGGTGCTTTACGTGTTAACATCCCCACTATTTTTGTGTCAGGCGGACCAATGAAAGCAGGGAAAACCAGCAATGGAACAACCATAGATCTGATCTCGGTTTTCGAGGGAGTAGGGCAATTCAAATCAAAGAAAATTAATGCACAGCAGTTAAAAGAATTAGAGGATCATGCTTGTCCTTCCTGTGGTTCATGCGCTGGCATGTTTACTGCTAATTCCATGAACTGTTTATTGGAAGCACTTGGTTTAGCTTTACCTGGTAACGGTACTTTTTTAGCAACCTCCCAGGAACGTCGTGAGCTACTTAAAAAGGCTGCCAAACAAATCATGTTTTTAATAGATATGGATCTTAAACCCAGGGATATTCTGACCGTGGAAACCATTGACAATGCTTTTGCGCTTGATATGGCCATGGGAGGCAGTACCAACACGGTTTTACATACCCTGGCCATTGCCTATGAAGCTGAAATTAACTATCCACTGGAAAGAATTAATGAGGTGGCTACACATGTACCCCATATTTGCAAAGTGGCACCGGCAGGAAGATGGCATATGGAAGATGTAGATCGAGCCGGGGGTGTAAGTGCCATTTTAAAAGAGATCAGTAAAAAAAAGAATGTTATCTCTCTAAACCAAAGAACAGTCACCGGAAAAACATTGGGAGAGAATATCTCCCAGGCTCGAATCAAGGATAGAGATGTGATAAGATCCCTCGAGAATCCTTATAGTGAAAAAGGGAGTCTCGCTATCTTGTTCGGAAATCTTGCTCCCCAGGGAGCAGTGGTCAAAACCGGTGCAATGGATCCAAAAATGCTGGTTCATAGTGGACCGGCCGTGACTTTCGAATCTATGGAAAAGGCAAATGCCGGAATTTTAAAAGGTAAGGTAAAAGCCGGTGATGTGGTGGTGATTCGCTATGAAGGACCGAAAGGTGGACCCGGTATGCAAGAAATGCTAGCACCAACCGCCAATATTATGGGAATGGGATTGGGATCTCAGGTTGCCCTTATTACCGACGGACGTTTTTCCGGTGGTACCCGTGGTGCTTGTATCGGACATGTCTCTCCAGAAGCCGCCGCAGGTGGACCAATTGGGCTTATTCAGGATGGAGATATTATCTCAATTAATATTCCGGACAACAAGCTAGAATTAAAGGTAAATGAAGCTGAATTGGAAAAAAGAAAAATACGGTGGAAACCACCGAAAGCCAAGTTTCAAAGAGGTTGGTTGGCGCGTTATACCGCCCTGGTTACTTCCGCCAATACAGGAGCAATTTTATATAGCAATACAATTCATTAATAAATCTAAGGAGATCAAAAATGAGTCCGGTTGCCGAACAAACACCACTTACTATTACTCACAAAGCTGATAAGGAAGAAACTCAGCAGCCCCTCGAGGAAGGAGAAGAACTAACCGGTGCTGAAATATTACCAAGAGCACTTCTCTACGAGGGTGTTGATACTGTTTTCGGATTTCCGGGTGGGGTCGTACTGAGTATTTATGATTCCCTGTTCAAAACTAAGGAATTAAAGCATATCCTTGTCCGTCACGAACAAGGGGGCACACATGCAGCTGATGGATATGCGCGGGCTACCGGAAAACCAGGTGTTGTGCTGGTTACCTCCGGGCCTGGTGCTACCAATACTGTTACCGGTATCGCTACCGCCATGATGGACAGCATCCCGTTGGTTATTTTCACCGGTCAGGTCCCCTCCATGATGATTGGTAACGAGGCTTTTCAGGAAGCTGATATTATAGGTATCACCAGACCGATCACCAAACACAGCTATTTAGTCAAGAACGTATCCGAGCTGGCTGAAACCATTCACAGAGCATTTTACATTGCCACAACCGGACGTCCAGGTCCAGTTCTGGTTGATCTCCCTAAAGATATGTTACTCTCAAAAACAATCTATTATAAGAACACAAAAAAAGTCTGGTTGCGAGGGTATAAACCAACTGAGAAAGGAAGCTATCCCCAGATCAAGAAAGCGGCGGAATTGATTAAAACCGCCAAAAGACCGGTTATTTATGCAGGTGGTGGAGTCATCCAAGGAAATGCAACAACTGAATTAACTGAACTCGCCCATGTTTTAAAAGCGCCTGTTACCACTACTCTATTGGGCTTAGGCTCTTTTCCGGAATCCGATGATCTTTCCCTGGGTATGCTGGGGATGCACGGTACCTGGTATGCTAATATGGCAGTGAGTGAGTGTGACGTATTAGTCGCTATCGGTGCCAGGTTCGATGACCGGGTAACAGGCAGGGTCTCTGATTTTGCCAAAAAAGCAAAGATTGTCCATATCGATATCGATCCGAGTTGTATCAGCCGGAATATACCAGTTCAAGTTCCCATTGTGGGACATGTGAAGTATGTTTTGAGAGACCTTATCCCGCAGATAGAGTGCTGCGACTCTGGCGCCTGGCTCGAAACTATTAAAAAATGGAAGAAAGAACATCCCCTTCACTATAACGATCAAAACAAAATGTTAATGCCACAGAGAGTCATCCAGGAAATATCAGAAATCACCAAGGGAGAAGCCATTGTAGTGACTGATGTGGGGCAGCACCAGATGTGGGCGGCTCAATATTACAAATACAACATTCCTCGCAGCTTTATATCATCCGGTGGTTTAGGAACCATGGGATATGGTCTTCCGGCATCAGTAGGCGCGGCAATTGGTAGACCCGATAAGACTGTAGTGGCCATCATTGGAGACGGGGGCTGCCAGATGACCTCTATGGAATTGGCCACCGCGGTAAAATATAGAGTACCGGTTAAAATAGTTATTTTGAACAACGGTTACCTGGGAATGGTACGTCAATGGCAGAAGTTGTTCTTTGAAGGTCGTTATTCCCACTCCGAACTGGGGGCCAGTAATCCTGATTTTGTTAAACTGGCCGAGGCCTATGGCGCTGTTGGATATCGCGCCACTAATATTAAAGAATTGAAAAATGCTTTAAGTAAAATGATGACAGAGAACGAGAAACCAGCACTGGTGGATGTGGCAGTAAATCGAGAAGAAAATGTATATCCAATGGTACCTGCTGGTGCAGCAGTCTATGAAATGATCGAGGGAGAAAAGAAATGAAGCACACCATCTCCTTACTGGTAGAAAACAATCCTGGAACCTTGGCCCGTATCGCTGGGCAACTAAATGGGAGAGGATTTAACATTGATAGCATAGCGGTGGGACACGCGGAAGAATCAGGAACGACCCGCATCACCCTGGTGACCCATGGCGACGATACCATTATTGAGCAAATTACCAAGCAACTCAATAAAATTGTTGATGTGATCAAGGTGACAGATTTGACAGATAGCAATTTCGTCAACCGGGAACTGGCTTTAATAAAAATCCACTCATTACCTGAGCAGCGATTGGAAATCATGCAGATTGTAGATGTCTTCAGGGGAAAAATTGTGGATATCAGTCCCAAATCACTTACCATTGAAGTCACCGGTATTGAAGCTAAGATCGATGCCCTAATCAGTATGCTACGTCCATTCGGAATAAAGGAAATTGCACGGACCGGTCCAGTGGCTCTCAAAAGGGAATATTACGAAAGCCAGGAACGTCAATCGTAAATCACGGAGGGAATAAAAGGCAATTTATGTGGAATAGCAAATTTTCAAGACCAGAGAATATGATAAAAAATAAATTACTGCAACGAATACATACTTGTTCGTCTTTAATTAATTTTAAAATTCTTGGTTTACACTATAGTTAAAATGAGAAAGAGCAAACGAAATAAGATACGTTGTGTGGAGGTGTAATGAAGATATATTATGAAAAAGATGCCAACCGTAAGCTACTGTCAGATAAAACCATCGCAGTACTGGGATATGGCAGCCAGGGACATGCCCATGCTAATAATCTGAAAGAAAGTGGTTACCAGGTAGTGGTTGGCCTTTATGAAGGGAGTAAATCCAAAAAAGTGGCTGAAGCAGCTGGTTTAAAGGTTCTAACCGTTAGTGAAGCAGCTCAGCATGCAGATATCATCATGTTTTTGACACCTGATCAGACCCAGCAGAAACTTTATGAAGAACAAGTAAAACCACAGTTAAAAACAGGTAAAGCTCTGGCATTTGCTCATGGATTCAATATTCATTACGGTCAAATAACAGCACCCAAGGATGTGGATGTCTGGATGGTTGCTCCCAAAGGCCCGGGACATTTGGTCCGTCGGGTATATAAAGAAGGAGGTGGGGTACCGTGCCTTCTGGCAGTGCACCAAGATGCAAGTGGCAAAGCAAAGGAAATCGCCCTTGCTTATGCCGACGGTATCGGGGGCACCCGTGCCGGAGTAATCGAAACAACCTTTACCGAGGAAACCGAAACCGATCTCTTCGGGGAGCAGGCAGTTCTCTGTGGAGGTGTTTCGGAATTGGTAAAGGCAGGTTTTGAAACACTGGTCGAAGCTGGTTACCAACCAGAGATTGCCTATTTCGAGTGTTTGCATGAACTGAAACTCATCGTTGATCTGTTCTACGAAAGCGGGATCAGTGGAATGTATTACTCTGTTTCTGAGACAGCAGAATACGGTGGATTGACCCGTGGTGAGCGAATCATCACCGAAAAAACCAAAGATGCCATGCGTGATTTACTCAAGGCAGTACAGGACGGTTCATTCGCCCAGGAATGGGTACTGGAAAATTATGCCAATCAGCCTGTTCTCAATGCCAAACGAAGACATTTATCGCAACACAAAATAGAAAAGATTGGCAAGGAACTTCGCAATATGATGAGTTGGATAAATAGAAATAAATAGGAGGAAGTGAGCCGTGAAAAATATTAAGCTATTTGATACTACGCTACGTGACGGATCACAGGCCGAAAAAATCTCTTTTTCGTTGGAAGACAAATTGAATATTGCCCGAAGATTGGATGCCTTTGGTATTCACTACATTGAAGGAGGGTGGCCAGGATCCAATCCCAAAGACCAGACTTTCTTTGAACAAGCCAAAAAGGAGAACTGGAAAAATACTTTAATGGTCGCTTTTGGTAGTACCCGTCGGGCCAATACAAAACCAGAAAAAGATAAAAATCTCAATTTGTTACTCAGTTCTGAAACACCAACGGTATCGGTTTTCGGAAAATCATGGATCATGCATGCCACCGTGGCGTTAGGAATAACACCTGAAGAAAATCTTACCATGATTTACGATTCACTGAAATACCTGAAAGTCCATGGTCGTGAAGTGATCTATGATGCCGAACATTTTTTCGATGGATATAAAGATAATGCCGATTACGCGCTAAAAACCCTGCAGGCCGCCTTGGAAGGGGGGGCAGATGTGATGGTTTTGTGCGATACTAACGGCGGAACGCTTCCTCACCAGATTTACGAAATTACTGAAATTGTCAGGCAGAAATTTAGCATTGAACTGGGAATTCATGCACACAATGATGGTGATCTGGCAATTGCGAATACTCTTGCAGCAGTTCGGGCCGGTGCCAGACATGTTCAGGGAACTATCAATGGATACGGGGAAAGATGTGGAAATGCCAATCTGGTATCAGTGATCCCGAATCTCCAACTGAAAATGGGCTATCACTGCCTGGATTCAGAAAAATTAAGCCAGCTTAGCGATCTATCCGCTTATATTTACGAAATGGCAAATACCGTCCCACGAGATGAGGCACCTTTCGTGGGGAGAAGTGCTTTTGCCCATAAGGGGGGCATTCACGTAAGTGCGGTCATGAAACATCCTCAGACCTATGAACACATTGATCCGGAAAAAGTAGGTAATTCCAGACGTGTACTGATTAGTGACCTATCCGGAAGGAGCAATGTGCGCTATAAAATGTCTGAACTGGGTTTACAGGAACTTGACAATGAACATGCCAGCAAGATTGTTCAACAGGTAAAAAATCTTGAAAATGAAGGATATAGTTTTGAAGCGGCGGAAGCGAGTTTTGAACTTTTAGTGGAACGATACCGAGGTACTTCACCTGTTTTTTTTCAATTAAGCGGGTTCAGAGAAATAACAGAAAAGGACAAAGAAAATTGTCCACGGAGTGAAGCGAGTATTCGGGTTTCGGTTGATGGTCATGAGGAACATACTGCGGCAGAGGGAAATGGTCCGGTGAATGCGCTGGATAATGCGTTACGAAAAGCCCTTACACATTTCTTTCCCGAGATTGCGCTACTTCACCTGGTGGATTATAAGGTTCGAGTGCTCAATGGTGCCGGCAGAAGTGGTACAGCTTCCCGGGTACGGGTCTTAATTGAAACCCAGCTGGGAGAGAACCGCTGGTCAACCATCGGAGTTTCCGAAAACATTATTGAAGCCAGCTGGCAGGCTCTGGTTGATTCGTACAACTATTTCTTACATAAAAAACATCAACTTTACCCAGAGAAGGAGTATAGAAATGAAACGGAAAGTGTACATATTTGATACGACCTTAAGAGACGGTGAGCAGTCTCCAGGCTGCAGCATGAACATTAATGAAAAAATGCGGATGGCCAAGCAACTGGAGCTACTGGGTGTTGATGTGATCGAGGCAGGTTTTCCCATTGCCTCACAGGGAGATTTTGAAGCGGTTAAAAACATTTCAAGAGAAGTTCAAGCATCGACTGTGGCTGCTCTTTGTCGAGCTAAGCCTGGCGATATAGACCGGGCGTGGGAAGCACTTCAACATGCCCGAAGGCCACGCATTCATACTTTTATTGCCACTAGTGAAATTCATATGAAACATAAATTGGGAATGAATCGCGAACAAGTATTGCAGGCAATCAGAGAATCGGTTTACCGGGCAAGATCTTATACAGACGATGTAGAATTTTCGGCAGAAGATGCCAGTCGCAGTGAGCTGGAGTTTATCTTCGAGGTAGTTCGAATGGCTATTCGGGCAGGGGCTACAACTGTGAACTTGCCTGACACAGTAGGGTATGCAACTCCTCGAGAATACGGACGCATGTTCTCAGAAGTCCGAATTCACGTTCCGGAAAGCGGCAATATAAGGTTGAGCGCCCTTGCCCATAACGACCTTGGGATGGCAGTAGCCAACTCGCTTGCAGCCGTAGAGAACGGAGCTGATCAGGTTGAGTGCACCATGAATGGTATAGGTGAGCGAGCGGGAAATGCCGCATTGGAAGAAGTAGTTATGGCTATTGCAACGCGACCATCGGTCTATCATGCTACAACTACAATACAAACTGAAATGCTTTATCCCACAAGTAAATTGTTGTCCTCTATCATTGGTACTCAAGTACCACCAAACAAAGCCATTGTGGGGAAGAATGCCTTTGCGCATGAGGCGGGAATTCATCAGGATGGGGTACTGAAGAATGCCCTGACCTATGAAATTATGACACCTCAATCGGTGGGTATCGAGGGTACTCAGTTGGTATTGGGAAAACATAGTGGCAGACATGCTGTAAAAAATCGATGTGAACAACTGGGTTACCGGTTGTCCAGGCATAATCTGGAATCTGTATATGTCAAGGTGATCTCTTTAGCGGACCAGAAGAAAGAAGTGAATGATGATGATCTGATACAAATCTTGAACAATGAAAGGGAAAATTCATCATACGTTACGGAAACTGCACAATAGAGAAAATTGAATGCGAGGAGATTTCTGTAAATTTAAAAATATATAAACAAATATATTTATTGATCATTTCCTGTTCCACTGATTGAGCTGATAAACCTGATCCTGACCATCTATAATGATAGGTTCTGCCGGCAGGCTGATACTGGTTTTTCAGTTTGAACAGATCCATTAGACTGGTGAGCTGAAATAGTCAGGCAGAGTAGTATCTCAATATAATAATGAAAAATATCTATACAGAATAACGGTTGAACGGCAATAGAAGCAAAGAACATTTTTAGGAGAAAAAAATCCAAGTTGAATCCATTTGACTGAAAAAACTTTTCACTAATTTCAATCAGGAGAAATTTTATAAAAATTATTGGGGTTTACTTGAAATGGGAATGACGATTACGGAAAAAATTCTGGCAAAGCACGCTGGCATACAGGAGACCAGAGCTGGAGATAATATCTGGGTAAATGTCGATGTGTTGATGACCCATGATGTCTGTGGTCCACCTACAATTAGTATTTTCAAGAGAGAATTTGGTAAGGATGCCAGAGTATGGGATCGAGAAAAGTTAGTCATCATACCTGACCACTATATATTTACCTCAGACAAGCACGCCAACCGCAATATTGAAATCTTGCGAGAGTTCGCAAGAGAGCAGGATTTACCCCACTATTATGACGTTGGGACTCCTCGCTATAAAGGCGTTTGTCATGTCGCCATGCCGGAGGAAGGTTGGACCAGGCCAGGAGAAGTCTTATTCGGAACGGACAGCCATACCTGCACGGCAGGCGCTTTTGGAGAATTTGCTACCGGAATTGGAAATACTGATGCGGCATTTATTATGGGAACCGGTAAACTATGGGTGAAAGTTCCCAAGACTATACGCTTTGAGATTGAGGGAGATATTCCACCCTACATCATGGCCAAAGATATCATCCTGAAAATTATCGGTGAAATTGGTGTGGACGGTGCAGCCTATTGCGCCATGGAATTTGCAGGGAGTGCCATAGAAGCCATGACTATGGAAGACAGAATGACCTTGTGCAATATGGTCATTGAGGCCGGTGGTAAAAATGGAATTATAAAAGCGGATGCCAAAACAGAGGATTATGTGCGCCAGAGAACCAACGTTTCTTATGAAATTTTCGAAAATGATCCTAACGTAAAATTTGATAATATTTATCGCTTTAAAGGGAACCATCTAGAACCGATGGTATCAAAGCCTCATTCACCCGATAACAAAGCAACGGTGGATGAGGTTGCCAAGACCCCTCTAAACCGGGCTTATATCGGGTCCTGTACCGGCGGTAAATTCAGTGATTTTTATGCTGCAGCTCAATTGTTGAAAGATCATGCAGTCAAAATTGATACCTTCATTGTCCCAGCGACTACTGAAATCGCCCAAAAATTGCAGGAAACAAAACTAAATGGTCGGACCATTATTCAGATTTTTGAAGATGCTGGTGCGAAGATTGGACAGGCTTCCTGTGCCGCTTGTCTGGGCGGACCGGCTGACACTTTCGGTCGGTTGCAGGGAGAAGAGGTCTGCATTTCCACCACCAACCGGAACTTCCCGGGAAGAATGGGATCCAAAACAGCACAGGTCTATCTGGCATCACCCTATACGGTAGCCGCTTCTGCTATTATGGGTAAGATTACCGATCCCCGCGAATTTCTGGAATAATAGGTTACTGTTACAATCCATCAGGACTTCAATTGTAAAGGAATTTAAAAAATGGCTAATATTATCCAAGGAAAGGTGTTCGTCTTAGGAGATGATATTGATACAGATCAGATAATTCCGGCGAAATACCTGGTATATAGTTTAGATGATCCAGAAGAACAGAAGAAGTATGGTGAATTTGCCCTTTCCGGTGTTCCAATTGAAAAAAGTGGTTTACCCAATGGAAACATACCTTTTGTAAAAAAAGGAAACAACAAGAGCGATTATGCGGTTGTATTATCGGGAAAAAATTTCGGATGTGGCTCTTCCCGGGAGCACGCACCAGCTGCCATGCGAATCGCCGGTACCAGATGTGTGGTTGCCCCAAGTTATGCCCGTATATTTTACAGGAATGCGGTGGACGGCGGTTTTATTACACCAGTGGAATCTGAAAAATCACTTGTGGAATACTTCCACACCGGTGATCCGGTTGAAATTAATCTGCAGGAAAAATACATTCTTAATCAGAGAACGAATCAGAAATATTCCATTAAGAGTCTGGGTGAAGTGGAAGGGATTATTGCTGCTGGTGGTATATTTGCCTATGCCCGAAAAACCGGGATGCTGGGAGGGTAGTCGAATGAGTCAAGTCAGGAAAATCGTTTTATTGCCCGGAGATGGAATTGGCCAGGAAGTAATTGCTGCGGCACAGAAATTACTGGAAGCACTTCAAAATCACTTAAACCTGCGATTTGATTTCGAAACCCATTTGATCGGTGGCGCAGCCTTGCGGGAATATGGTATCCCGATGAAAAATGAAACCTTACAGAGCTGTCAATCAGCCGATGCGGTTTTACTGGGCGCGGTGGGAGATCCGGAACAGGTTCTCCTTGATGCCTCTACTCTAAAACCTGAAATAATTCGCGATGTGGACATTATGGTGGTCAGGGAATTGACCGGAGGACTATATTTTGGAGAACCTGCCGAAAAGTACACTAAGAACGGTAAAAGGTATGCTGTTAATACCATGGCATATAACGAAGACGAGATAACCCGGATTACCAGAAAAGCTTTCGAACTCGCCCGCTTAAGACGAAAAAAGGTGACTTCAGTCGATAAAGCAAATGTGTTGATAGTCTCTCAATTATGGCGGACGGTTGTGGAAGAAACCGCCAAGGAATACCCGGATGTGATTTTAGAACATATGCTGGTTGATAATTGTGCCATGCAATTGATTCGCAGACCATCTCAGTTCGACGTTCTACTGACCGAAAACATGTTTGGTGATATTATCAGTGATGAAGCCAGCATGTTAACTGGCTCCCTAGGGATGTTACCCTCCGCCAGTGTAGGAGACGGCACTGCTCTCTATGAACCCGTCCATGGCTCCGCTCCCGATATTGCCGGACAAGATAAAGCTAATCCCATTGCTATGATTAACTCTGTTGCCATGATGCTACGCTACACCTTACAGGAACCAGCGGCAGCCCAGGCAATTGAAGACAGTGTATCCGATGTGCTATCCAAAGGATTCCACACACCCGACTTAAATTTAATCAATGGAACACAAGTTGGTACCCGAAAAATGGGAGATCTTATTCTGGAGGAAACATTGAACAAAATGAGATGATATTCAGGATGCATTAGTATTAATACAATTTCTCATTCTATTCCTTATTCTCATCTTCTTGACAAAGACGTACATTTTAAGTAATTCAACGACAATAATACCAGGTCATCTCGACCGACCGAGCACTCAAATTATTTATTATTTGAGTGCTTGGGAGTGGAGAGATCTTTTTGTTAAGTTTAGTTTAACAAAAATTAAGATCTTTCGACTCTCCTGCACTCAATATAACTTTCAAAACATCCAGGAATACTTGTACAGGTATTGAGTGCGGGATCGCTCAAGATGACTTTCCAGTAAAACATATATTCATAATAATTACTTTTGTAATTTTTGTCCTCGAATTAATCGGCATCTATAGGAATGACATTTAAATCATATTTTTTCGGAGTAAAGTAAACAATCATATAAAATAATTATACAATAATATGTATATTTCGAGATAATGTTTAAAAAAATAGTAATTTTATATAATTAACTTGCATTTACTTAATAAGTATATTAAAATTTAAGATAAATTAATTTTAAAGATCAATAAAAAAGATGAACAACAGTTCTATAAATTTCACAGTTCGCTCTAAATGTTTTCTACTGGCATTCAATAATGGCAACTGTATATTTACTATAAATCCCGATATTAACTCCATTCATCATTCACGCCGTAGACCCGCGGGGTCTACAATATTTTACACTCATATAAATTAATATATCATTCTATTCCGAACATTAATTACCGCTCACAGGAATAGGTTGAGTACCAAAATCTTATCCTAAAAAGGGTGAAAGGAGTATAACAAATTGGATACATCATTAACTATCAAGACAGATGAATTTATTATTCAGGTTGCTACACCTGAACATATTACCTATGCTGACGATATATGTCATTTAATTGAAGAGAGTGCCAAAGTGAGGGGCACAGGTATTGCTAAAAGGACGCCTGAATATGTAACAAAGAAGATGAATGAGGGAAAAGCTATCATTGCCACCCATCAGGATGGTCGCTTAGCTGGATTCTGTTATATTGAAACCTGGACGCACGGCAAGTACATTGCTAATTCCGGGCTAATAGTCGCCCCTGAATTCCGTAATCGACACCTCGGCAAATTGGTTAAACAGGTGGCTTTTAATCTTTCCCGAAAAAAATATCCCAAATCAAAATTATTCGGGATCACCACCAGTCATGCAGTAATGAAAATCAACACAGAGTTGGGATATAAACCGGTACCCTATTCTGAACTGACCACCGATGCCGAATTCTGGGAAGGTTGTAAAACCTGTATAAATTTTGATATTCTGCAAAGTAACAATCGCAAGAATTGTTTGTGCACCGCTTTATTATTAGATCCTAAGGCTAAGAAAACTGCTGCTACGGTAATAAAAGAAAGGCCGGTTGTTGTACTCGCTTTCAGTGGAGGGCTGGATACTTCATATTGTGTTAAATATCTTTCCCATGAAAGACATTTGGATGTCCATTCAGTTATTGTAGATACTGGCGGTTTCTCGGCATCAGAATTGGAAAAAATTGAAGCGAAAGCGAAACGTTTGGGGGTGACAAAACATCGGGTATTAGATCAAACACAAGAGTTTTACAACAACTGTATAAAATATCTGATTTATGGAAATGTACTGAAAAATAACACCTATCCCCTATCAGTTAGTTCCGAGAGAATATTCCAGGCGTTTGCCGTTGCCGGTTATGCCAGAGAAATCGGCGCCAGATACATAGCACACGGGAGCACTGGCGCAGGTAATGATCAGGTTCGCTTCGATATGATTTTTAATATCCTGTTACCAGAGGTTGAGATAATAACACCAATCAGAGATAACAGGGTATCACGCAACGAAGAGATCGAATATCTGAAAAATTTCGGGATAAAGGAGGATTGGTCGAAAGCTGTGTATTCTATTAACAAAGGTATTTGGGGAACATCGGTTGGTGGTAGAGAAACCCTTACTTCCTGTGAATATTTGCCAGAAGAGGCTTTCCCAACCCAGCTTAACCGAAGGGATACCATGACTATTGAATTAGAATTCAAATCGGGGGAATTATGCGGACTTAACGGAGAAAAAGATCTGTCTCCGGTAGAAGCAATCAAAAAACTTGGACAATTGACTGGTGAATATGCCATTGGACGAGACATGCATATTGGAGATACCATTATTGGTATTAAAGGGCGGGTAGGATTTGAAGCTGGTGGACCTTTAGTGATCATCAAAGCACATCATGCCTTAGAAAAACACGTATTGACTAAATGGCAATTATACTGGAAAGATCAGCTGGCCAACTGGTATGGGAATCTGCTGCACGAAGGGAATTTTTTAGATCCGGTGATGCGAGACATCGAGAAATTTCTTGAGAACACCCAGAAAAGTGTTATCGGTACCGTATCTGTTTTACTGGCACCATATCGTTTCCAGGTACTGGGCATTACTTCTCCCTACGATCTAATGTCTCCCGAATTTGCTACATACGGTGAAATGAATAATTACTGGGATGGAGATGATGTGAGAGGCTTTTCCAAAATATTATCTACTCAAAGTATGATACATTATAAGGTAAATTTAAAAAATGAAAAAGATTAAAACCGGTATCTTAGGAGGGGCTGGATATACTGGAGGTGAATTAATCAGAATCCTGCTGGGACATTCCCAGGTTGAGTTGTCTTTTGTACAGAGCAGAAGTCATGCGGGGGATTTGCTCAGCCATGTCCATACTGACCTGCTCGGCGAAACCCAGATAAAATTTTCTGCCGACTGGCATGAGCAGGTGGACATACTCTTCCTCTGTTTAGCCCATGGAGAATCGGCTATTTTTCTTAAAGAAAATCAACTGGACAATCGTATAAAAATCATTGACCTCAGCCAAGACTTCAGGGTGGGCGAAAATACTGGATTCATTTATGGATTACCTGAGCTGTACCGTTCTGAAATTGCGGCAGCGGAACATATTGCCAATCCGGGATGTTTTGCCACCGCCATTTTACTAGCCTTATTACCGCTGGCAAGCCAGCACTTACTTACAAACGACATCCATATTAGCGCGATTACCGGTTCCACTGGTGCAGGCCAGAAAATGACCCCAACGACTCATTTCAACTGGCGAAGTAATAATATTTCGGTTTATAAAGCATTTCGACATCAACATTTGAATGAAATCAAATATAATCTCTCTAAGTTGCAAAAAGGAAAAGAAAAGGCTATACACTTTTTACCATTTCGTGGCAGTTTTACCCGTGGAATACTGGCCGCCTGTTATCTTAAATCTGAGCTTTCTCTGGATGAGGCAATCAGGCTCTATCATAATTATTATAAGGATCACTATTTTGTCACGATTAGCGAACGTAATCCCGATGTAAAACAGGTGGTAAACACCAATAAAGCCATCCTTTATTTAGAAAAAAACCATGATCAGTTACTGATCATCAGTGTTATTGATAATCTGTTGAAGGGTGCAGCCGGCCAGGCAGTTCAAAACTTAAATCTCATGTTTAAACTGGAGGAAAGGACTGGTTTGCAATTCAAAGCAAGCGCATTTTAATAACGAATTCAAAACACTTCATAAGGTGCAACTGGAATGAATAATTTAATGATAATAGATCATTAGTGTCCGGTTTTAAAAATATTAAACATTAAAAATAAAGTATTGATCGTACATATAGATTAACATGATTATGATTGAGATAAACTTTTTATTCAATTTTTAAAATTAATTCACCCCTTAGTCCCGGGGTTATCTAAAAAGTATAAATTAATGAAAAAATATTAATATTTTTAAATACTTATAAATCTAACTAACTCACCCCCTATATCCCCCTCTCTTTTAAGAGAGGGGGATGAGGAGGATCTGTTGTGCTTTTAAAGTCGTCAAAGGGGGTGAGTTCAATGAAACAGAAAACAAATTGTAAAGTGAGAGAGAGAAGATAGAACTCTATGAGATAAAGATCTGGTTAACACCAACAATATCCTATTACGGTAAGAAAAATAATATAATTGCTACAAAATTTCCTGATGATAAAAAGGTTTTACCCTGGATGCTACACCCTAAAACATTAAAACTTTACTTATCATTTAAACAAATTTAATCATAATTAACTATGAATTTATTCGACGTATATCCATTATTAGACTTTGAACCCGTACAGGGAAAAGGCTGTTACCTTTTTGATGGTGATGGGAACAGATATCTTGACCTTTATGGCGGACATGCGGTCATATCCGTTGGCCATTCTCATCCCTATTACCTGCAATCCCTCTATGAGCAGGCAGGGCAGTTAAGTTTCTATTCAAACGCTGTAAAAAATTCATTACAGGTTCAACTGGCAAAAAAACTGGGAACACTTTCAGGTTATCAAGATTATCAGCTTTTTCTATGTAATTCTGGCACAGAGGCGAATGAAAATGCCTTAAAGTTAGCATCTTTTTATAATCATCGTCGACACCTGGTAGCATTTGATAATGCCTTTCACGGCAGAACAGCCGCATCGTTGGTAGTCACTGATAATGCCACTATTAAAGCAGCCCTGAATGAAAGCGATCATGTAACCTTTCTTCCATTGAATGAGATTGAAAAAGTAGCAGAATTAACGGAAAAACAGGAGATTTGTGCCGTCATCATAGAAGGTATTCAGGGAGTTGGAGGTATTTATATCCCCAAAAGGGAATTCCTTCAAAAACTGGTGGAATTATGTCATCAGAACGACATCATGCTGATATTGGATGAGGTACAGTCTGGTTATGGGAGGAGCGGTCACTTTTTTGCCCATCAACTTGCCGGAATTCAACCAGATCTTATTACAGTGGCAAAAGGAATGGGAAATGGTTTTCCTATTGGAGGAGTTCTCATTCATCCTAAGTTTCAGGCAAAACATGGGATGCTCGGTACTACCTTTGGTGGTAATCACCTGGCCTGCCGGGCCGCTATCGCCGTGCTGGATATTATCAAGCAGGAAAACCTGATAGAAAATGCCCGGAAGAGTGGCAATTATCTAATGCAAGAATTGATGAAATTTAATGGTAAAATAAAAGAGATACGGGGAATGGGACTGATGATCGGAATTGAATTTCCTTTTCCCTATGATAAGGTGAGAAATACTTTATTCAAAAATTATAAAATTATCACAGGTTCCTCTTCTCAAAAAAATACCATGCGTATATTGCCACCATTAAATATAAAAAAAATGGATATCGATTTTTTCTTAGAATCATTTTATCAGGTATTAAAGAAAGTATAAACAGAATGGAAAAACTTATTATTACTAAAATTGGTGGTAATGTCATCGACCGGCATGATATGTTAGACCAGTTTTTAATTGATTTTGCCCAGATTCGACAAAATAAAATACTGGTCCACGGTGGTGGTGTAATTGCTTCTGAGATTGCCCAGAAATTAGGAATTGAGCCTCAGATAATCGAAGGAAGGCGACTGACTGATGAGCAGATGTTGCAGGTGGTGGTGATGGTATATGGGGGACTGGTGAATAAAACAATCGTGAGTAAACTGCAAGCACTTGGGATAAATTCATTAGGCCTCAGCGGCGCTGATGCCAACATCATTGAAGCCAGAAAGCGAGAAGTGAAGGAGATTGATTACGGCTTTGCAGGAGATATTGAAAGTGTCAATACCGGACGTTTAATTCAATTCTTAAGTAATGGAATCACCCCGGTTATCGCACCGTTGACCCATGACAGACAGGGGCACATGTTGAACACCAATGCTGATACCATTGCAGCCGAAATTGCCACCGCCCTGTCCCCTTCATTTCATACCACCCTTATCTATTGTTTTGATAAAGCAGGTTTATTAATGACCGATACTGAATCAGATACTATTATCGAAAAAGTTAGCTGGGATAAATATCATCAATTAAAATCGGAGGGAATTGTCTCGCAAGGTATGATTCCCAAAATGGATACTGCCTTTGCCGCTTTAAGAGGAGGAGTGAAAAAAATAAATATTTGCCATGCCAGCTCTCTTCTCGCAGTAGTGAAAGGAAATCCAAAAGTTGGTACTGAATTATCTCTATGAATTTTTATCAGTCGATTTCAATTAAAAACTACAGAAGACTAACATAAAAGTGAAAATACTTAGAATTAAATAACAACAAGTTTAATATGGTATTAAGATGATATTCTTAGTTCATTACAAAAATGGGTACCTAAGAAATTATATACAAGATTATGTTTTTAACCGGCGAAATTCTTTTTGAGTTCGGCAAATGCCGGACCCGTCTTAAGCCCGTCTAAAGCCGGACTTGCTGCCGGACGAGCGAGTTTATTTCGCCGTCCCGGCCGGCCGGGATTGGTTACAAGCCTGTCCCGGCGAAAGCCGGGAGTCCATCAAAAAGTAACAAAGAAAAAATATCTTTTATAGAAGACAGGAATGATCATTTTAAATTTGGGAACGAAATAATATTGTTCCCGCTTAATCTTTAAAAGCGATATTAAATAAACTGCATTATAACGATGGATTAGATTGGATTCAAAAATTATGATGCAGTCCTAAAGTATAAAAATTGGATTATAAATAAAATTTTTTAAATTAAGGTACTTATAATTGTGAAAAATCAAAAATAATATGGTAAAATATTATTATTCTTATATTTAATGAGTCTGTCATCTCGAGTTCCCCCTATAGAGGGAAAAAATCTATTTCTTAAGATCTCTCCACTCTCAAGCACTCAAATTAAAAATAATTTGAGTGCTCGATCGGTCGAGATGACTGCATTTTTTTGTTCTCGAATTAGTTAACATTTACAGTAATGACTTTTATATCATATTTTTTCGGAGCAAGGTAAAAAATCATATAATATAAGTAAATAATACTTTAATAAAGTCTATTCAATTCAACTTGGTATTCTGCCAATCTATTCGGACAAATATAATTTGAAATTTACAAATTCCTAAAATGAACGAAATTGACAAATTAAAACAAGAAGCGATATCACTTCTCAAGGAACTTATAGCCATCCCCTCGTTCAGTGGGCAGGAAGATAAAGCCGCAGATAAGGTGAATGCTTTTCTGCGAAAGGCGGGTATCAAAACAAAACGAAAGAATCATAACATCCGGGCAGAAAATAAACATTTTCAAGCGGGGCTCCCGGTTCTATTATTGAACTCACATTTAGACACAGTTCATCCGAACGACAGTTGGCAGTTAGACCCCTTCAAACCGCAAATCAGAGATGGCAGACTATACGGATTGGGAAGCAATGATGCCGGTGGATCGTTAGTGGCCTTGATGGCGGCATTCCGTTATTTCTATCAAAGAAAAGATCTTCATTACAATTTTATCTTTACTGCGACAGCCGAAGAAGAGAATTCCGGATATCATGGTATTGAGTCTATTCTCCCTGAACTGGAAAATATTGAGATCACTGTTGTGGGAGAACCCACCAGTATGAAAATGGCCGTTGCTGAGAAAGGATTGATGGTACTGGATTGTATTGCTCCAGGAAAAGCAGGCCATGCAGCCAGAAATGAGGGCGAGAATGCTATCAGCAATGCCATGAAAGATATTGAATGGTTCCATTCCTATCAATTTCCCAGGGAGTCTGAATTACTTGGACCAATCCGGATGACCGTTACCAT